>Ga0208858_1000065_pt1 | contig 26316 bp, 27 predicted proteins | sample LakMenEpi16Nov12_FD_150704 | JGI IMG/M metagenome (GOLD analysis project Ga0208858, IMG submission 150704) | Freshwater microbial communities from Lake Mendota, WI - 16NOV2012 deep hole epilimnion (SPAdes) | ecosystem: Environmental > Aquatic > Freshwater > Lake > Epilimnion/Euphotic zone ...
GTAATGCTTATTTTAGTGTAGAACGTGAGGATATTTGCAGTTAGCGAACTGCTTGCAGCAGCGCTTCGCTATCGCTTGCCAAAAAGCATTCATAGTAAGAGTTTGACAGTTTTCGGAGATGTCTATTGTAAAAAAGTTTGAAATTCTGTTTCTTCTGCCGTTAAGGGAATACCAATTTCTCGACGGGCAAAATAGTATCCATCTAAAAATGCTTGGAGGCTAAAAATAGAATTTTTACCTAAATACATTGCAGGTCTTTTTTTGATCTTTTGCAGTAAGTTGTAGAGATTATCCATGTTTAACTCACTAAATTTCTAGGTTAAAAGTAAGTTTCTTTGATTTGAAACTCTAATCCTACATCTAATATAAGTAGGTTGGCGTTAAAAATTGTCGTTGGGGCAAGGGAACAGGGAACAGGGAACAGGGAACAGGAAGAGAGTTTTGGGCGATTTTACTTTTCTTCACATACCTTTAAATTTTTCAGTTCACCTACTTAGGTGAATAGAGATTCTGTATCCAGTTTAATCGGGTAATGCCTTGATGGTGAATATTGTCAAAAACAAGTTCTACGTTATTTATCTCTATTATAACACCTTCATGATGACCCGTGGTGGCAATCAATTCTCCAATACTATCATCATAAATTCTGCCATAAATTGGATCTTGAGAATTTGTATTTATTTTAATATGCTTACCATGAATACTTTGTCTGATTAAAAATTCTTTGATTGCTCTAGCACAGGGTATACAATCAAATATTCCGTAACTACTGGCAATTGCTATAATTTGTTGATAGATGATATCCTCTTTATTCAAAATCACTCCCGTTGTCAAATTTTAATATTTCTACCCTGATTACTATTGATTGATAAGTAGGTGAACAAAATAAAAATGAGGGGTATTGAGTTTTGTAAAATGGCTGAAACTCAATCAGAATATCGCATTGAGACAACTTTACATACCGTTACATACCTTTAAATTTTCCTGTTCACTTACTTAGTTAAGGGAGTATTAAGTTATTTTTTTACATTTTAAACTAGAAGAAGCACAAAATAGGATTTGATTTAGTTTGGGTGACAATTCCGGTGGTGAGGTGAATATTTACACGATCACAGCGAACTGCTTGCAGCAGCGCTTCGCTATCGCCCTAAACATCCCTAGTAATGCTTGAGTGAGATAATGTAAACAGATACAGGGTAAGGTTTTCAGGTGCGAACTGCTTGCAGCAGCGCTTCGCTATCGCCCTAAACATCCCTAGTAATGCTTGAGTGAGATAATGTGAACAGATACAGGGTTTTTGGGTTGTAATTTAGGGTTATTACTGCTGGGTATTGTTGGGTTTTCTTGGGTCAACTCAACCTACAAACTACTACTTTTTAATACCTTTAATAAATGCTGTTCTTGCATCAATAATGTAAGGCATTAAAACACAACTCGCCAATAAATCTATATCGACATCTGGCAATAATTCACTTTGGTTAATTTGCTCATAATTACCATTTTTGAGATGATATAGAGACAATTGATTATTTTCCCAAAACCAAACTTCGGTAATATTAAATCTTTTGTATTTTTCTAGTTTATCAATACTGCCACTGGTAATATTAATTTCAATTGCTAAATCTGGATTTGCTTTTTTCTCTCCGATGTAATAAGATTCATCAGGTTCAAAGGAAGCACTTTTTTCTTTTGCGCGACGAGTAGCACTACCTACTGGGATAAAGTTTATCCCTTTTTCAAAAAGATATGCTTCTATCAAAATAGCGATAATTTTTTTGATATTTTCGTGTTCTTCACCAAGTGTCATAAATTCGATGTACCCATCAAGATAAGTTATCCGCAAATTTCCTGCGTCTGCGGTTAAGGTTTCTATTATTTCAAATTCTTTCCATGCGTAATAACCAGGTAGAAGAAATCGCTGTTCGGAAATTGTGGTAGTTTTGTCTAGGATTTGGAGAGTCATAGTAATTTTATGGTTATGACTTTAATCTTGATTATAACTCATGGTCGGGTGATAATTATCAGGTGAGGTGAATCTTACCAGGTGTATCTGTCATGCGGCGAACTGCTTGCAGCAGCGCTTCGCTATCGCCCTAAACATCCCTAGTAATGGTTGAATGAGATAATGTGAACAGATACAGGGTTTTTCAACTGCGAATCGCTCCACTAATCCCTAGTAATGCTTGAGTGAGATAATATGAACAGATACAGGGTTTTTCAACTGCGGATCGCTCTACTAATCCCTAGTAATGGTTGAGTGAGATAATGTAAACAGATACAGGGTAAGGTTTTCAGGTGCGAACTGCTTGTAGCAGCGCTTCGCTATCGCTCTACTAATCCCTAGTAATGGTTGAGTGAGATAATGTAAACAGATACAGGGTAAGGTTTTCATGTGTGAACTGCTTGCAGCAGCGCTTCGCCATCGCTCTACTAATCCCTAGTAATCGTTAAGTGAGATAATGTGAACAGATACAGGGTTTTTGAGTTGTAATTTAGTGTTATTAATGGTGGGTTTTGTTATTGTTCAACCACCTGCAAAAACTTTTTCAAGGTGCAATCCAGTTTTCTAATTTTAGCTCGAAAATTCGGCTATAATGACGAGTGTTGTTAGTTACTAAAATATGGTTTCTAGTTATTGCAATACTAGCAATTAATAAATCAAAATCTGCTACTGGTTGTCCTGTTTTTCTAAGTTCGGCTTTTAATTCTCCAAACTTTTTGACAGCATTATTATCTAAATTTATAACTTCAATATCTTGAATAAATTTTTCTGCACGAGTTAAATTTTCCGCTACTTTTTGAGAATTGTAAGCACCAAAATACAATTCAGCAACGGTGATGTTGCAAATAGAAATTTGCTCCCATCCTATTTGTTGAATTTTATCTCTGACGGAATTAATATTTTTAATCCAGTAAATGCAGGTGTCAGTATCTAATAAATAAGTCATAAGCTAATATCGTAATTAGAAATAGTTCGGCTATCATAAATCTCTTTGACTATTTCTTCTGCTGTGCGTTCATCTTCCCAAGCACCATATTTTTCTATAAATGTGTCTAGTGGATGTGGTTTTTGTTTTTGGGTAGATGAGAAATTTATCTCATTTTCTATATGATGATTTTCTCGTTGTGGATAACGTTTTTTGAGTAATTGAATAAAATCAAGTAGTAAGATTTGTGCTTCTTCTGGTAAGGTGTCAATATCTTTAGATACTTCTGCAATTTTTATTACCATGATTAACTCCTCAATTGAGTAAATTTTTTCGGTATGATCCTATTATAAACTACGCCCTGGGTGATAATTCTCAGGTGAGGTGAATATTTACATGATCGCCCCAGTAATCCCTAGTGATGATTAGATGAGATAATGTGAACAGATACAGGGTTTTCAGGCTGCGAACTGCTTGCAGCAGCGCTTCGCTATCGCCCCATTAATCCCTAGTAATGGTTGAGTGAGATAATGTAAACATATACAGGGTAAGCTTTTCAGGTGCGAACTGCTTGCAGCAGCGCTTCGCTATCGCTCTAAACATCCCTGGTAATGGTTGAGTGAGATAACGTAAACAGATACAGGATTTTTGGGTTGTAATAAGTGCGTTATTAATAGTGGGTTATTTTGTTATTAACCCACTATTAATATTAGTTATTTCCTAAAAATTCATCTACGGTAATTCCTGCTTGTCTAATTAAACTTCTGAGTAACCCTGGTGCTAGTTCTTTATGATTGGGGACTGATAAAATGGGTTTTGATTCGTGCCAAAGTATGATATGACTTCCGGTTTGATGATCTACAGCATAGCCAAATTTTTCAAAGATTTTGACTGTTTGTTTACCGGAAATATTTGATAAACGTCCCATTTATACTACTACTTCCCCTACAAAAGATTGAGATTCTTTGGTTACATAGGGTTTACCATGTTTTTCTAATACGTGAAGATAGCCTTTGATAGCATCTTTGATATTTTCAATTGCTTCATCTAAGTTTGTACCTTGACTGACACAACCAGGAAGTTCTGGTACTTCAGCAACGTAACCTAGATATTCTGAATCATAGGTGAATATTACTTGAAATTTCATACAGGAGGGGTTTGTATATTTGTGTGCTGATTATTAATATATCTAATTTTCTTGGCCAGTTGTTTGAGGATTTGATTTAGTTCGGGTGGTGAGGTGAATATTTACACGATCTGCTTGCAGCAGCGCTTCGCTATCGCCCCATTAATCCCTAGTAACGCTTGAGTGAGATAATGTGAACAGATACAGGGTAAGGTTTTCAGGTGCGAACTGCTTGCAGCAGCGCTTCGCTATCGCTCTACTAATCCCTAGTAATGCTTGAGTGAGATAATGTGAACAGATACAGGGTTTTTAATGGTGGCTTATATTGTTGATAACCCACTCTACAGTAATTAAAAAGATATGAAATCAAACAAATGGATTGATAATTCTTACCTTATTCTCTATTAGTTGATTATGTTGCATATCTTCTGAGTAAATGATGGAACAGTCACTTAATAAAGCTGTAGCTATAATCAAACTATCCCAATAAGAGTAGTTATATTTTGCATTGATTTCTAATGCTTGTATAACTTCTGTTGTGTTGATTGCCTGAATCGAAAAAGTATTCACTATATCTGATATGATTGTAATTGCATCTGTTTTTGATGTGAATTTTTTTCTAGTTAAAACATGAAATAATTCTCCTAAAACCTGAGTGCTAACTAACAGGGATGAAGAATTATTTTTGATGATTTCTACTACTTGCTGAAATTTCTCTGGCGGATTTTTAGCATAGAGATAAATCCAGAGATTGCTATCGAGAAAAATTTTATCTATCATAAATTTCTTCTCGATTAAATTTGTAGTCTGAGGGAAGTGGGAAGGAGTAGTGATTAACTCGCGCTAAGAATTGCTGTATTTTCGATTCTTGAGAATCTATTGGTTGTGTAGATTCGCTGGGTTCGAGAATCATAATTTGTATGGTTTTACCTTCTAATTCGGAACTTAGTTTTTCACTTAAAATAAGTTCTCCGTTGGTACAGGTTGCTTGGATTATTTGCAGCATTATGAATAACCTTAAATCCTATATAAAATTTTTCGGTATGATCCTATTATAAACTACGCACCGATAATTCTCAGGTGAGGTGAATATTTACACGATCTGCTTGCAGCAGCGCTTCGCGATCGCTCTACTAATCCCTAGTAATGCTTGAGTGAGATAACGTAAACAGATACAGGGTAAGCTTTTCAGGTGCGATCGCTCTACTAATCCCCAGTAATGGTTGAGTGAGATAACGTAAACAGATACAGAGTAAGGTTTTCAGGTGCGATCGCTCCACTAATCCCTAGTAATACTTGAGTGAGATAACGTAAACAGATACAGGGTAAGCTTTTCAGGTGCGATCGCTCTAAACATCCCTAGCAATGGTTGAGTGAGATAACGTAAACAGATACAGAGTAAGCTTTTCAGGTGCGATCGCTCCACTAATCCCCAGCAATGGTTGAGTGAGATAACGTAAACAGATACAGGGTAAGGTTTTCAGGTGCGATCGCTCTATTAATCCCTAGTAATGGTTGGGTGAGATAATGCAAACAAACACAGGGTAAGGTTTTCGGACTGCGATCGCCCCATTAATCCCTAGTAATGGTTGAGTGAGATAATGTAAACAGATACAGGGTAAGGTTTTCAGGTGCGAACTGCTTGCAGCAGCGCTTCGCTATCGCCCCATTAATCCCTAGTAATGCTTGAGTGAGATAACGTAAACAGATACAGGGTAAGGTTTTCAGGTGCGATTTAGTGTTATTAATAGTGGGTTTTGTTGGGTTTATTTGCGTCAACCCAACCTAATTACTCATATTTCTAAATCCTCATCTAATATTGTTGCAATGTCTCTTGCACCATGAATAACTCGCAAAATATCAATTTCTGATTCAGTGATACGATAAAAAATCAGATATTTTCTAAATCCTTTAATTGATTGTTGTCGAATATCTGCTAAATTGGGATGAGGAAAATCTGTCAATTTCCCCATAGCTGGAGTTTTAGCTAATTGTTTAAATGTTGTTTCTGCTGCTATTAAAAAGCGGTCGGAAACGTCTAAACTATCTTCTGCTATGTAGGTGGCTAAATCTATCAAGTCGCGGATAACTTGAGGTCTTTTTTTAATTGCAAACATCATGGCTAAATTGCACTTTGACGTTTGTTAGTTTTTTCACGAACTGCTTGACGAATATCTTCCCAATCTTGTGCAGTCATTTCTGTTGCATTTCCTGAGTTTAATCCTTCTAAAAGCATGGTTTGTAATCGTTCGTTGGCTCTCTGTTTTTGGTCTTGTCGCACTAATTCCCGAAAATATTCACTAGCACTGCTGTAACCACCTTGCGCTACCTGTTCTTCTATATAATCGCGCATGGTGTCAGGTAAGGAAATATTCATACTTTTCATAATGTGACTTCGCTGAATTTTCTTTTCTATAGTATGGCAGGTTTTGTCATTTTCTGCCATTGGTAGAAAACACTATTTGTGATGGTTGGTGGTGGTTGGGTGATGTTGGGTTTTCTTGGGTTAACCTAACCTACTACTTAAATTTTTTTTGCACAAAAGAAAATCATCATATAAAAGGTTATAAACATACTAAAATTGCAACTTTGCCAGAACTATGAAGAAGGTGATTTCAGAACCATTTGCAAGTAAGTATAAATACTTATTGATCAATCATTATATTTTTGTTATTAATAAAAATAAATATATATTCTATTGAGGAGGCTTATGATGTCTATCTTCAACTTTCATCCTGGAGATCATATCCAAATACAAGAAGGAACAACAGGATTTAATTATTATCATCACGGCATTGTTGTAGACGACGGTATTGTTATTCATTTCACTACAAAAGATAATCTAAAAAGACATATGCGGCCTATAGATATGTTTGGGGATAGTTTTCTTAAAATGGTTTTGCAGAAAGATAAGATAATAGGTGGATTTTGTGAGAAGACTGACATCGATAAAATAGAAGTTGTTAAATACGAACAAGGAGAATTTGTTTATTCTCCTGAGCAAGTTGTTAAAAGGGCTAACAGCATTTATGACCAATATACTAAACTGATTAACAATAAAAAATATTTTGAAGTAATAGAAAGGCGTTGTGATCCTAATTTGGAAGATAAAAAGGGTGATATAGAAATCCTACAGAAAATTTATTCCGAATATCCAGATATGAGATTTCTAATGAAACCTTATCATTTAAAAGAACACAATTGTGAGCATATAGCAAGGTATATCAAGACCGGAAAACCATATTCTACCCAGGAAGATAAAAGCGGAACAGAGTCTTGGAAAAAAAGCGCAAGTATTATTATGGCTGTTTCAGGATTTGGTATTCCTGTAGTATTTCAAGTACCAGTATTAGCATCTATTCCACTCTTAGGACCTAGTTTAGTCGTTACAGGGTTAGCATCTGGTATTGTTTTAGCAGTGCTTAGTAAAAAAAATCCAGAACAAGACAAAGGGAGACGCGGTGGCTTATAGCTAGAAGTTCTAAAACGTTTAACCCTTACTTAGAAAGCGATAAAAAATTACATAAACTATTCGTTTCGGGGATTTCCAATTATGGATGAGAGGGATCGTCAGTTTATTAAAGAATTAATTTGGGGTTTATTTTTGCTGCTCATTGAGTTTTTTCTAGCACCACCACTAATACCTCTACACTTAATAGCATTGTTCATTATGACTTTGTGCTATCTGTTTAAACGTTGGATGAGAAGTTAATCATTCAAACCTTGCTCTACAATAGATTCTAATATTACACCAGTACCACCAGTCACACCAATTAACCTATGACTTAAAAAGCAGTTATTAAGTTTAAAAAATTATTGTCCTGGGGTCGGGAACTCTAAATTTTGAGCCAGCCTCTTTCTCGCTGTTCACGTTTTGCAGGTTTTATCAAATTTTATGCTCTAAGGAATACCCAAGGCTCAAACTATGTGTATTACAAATATTTCCCAGATTTGTCAAAAAAGATCAACCCAACCTACGAAACCAAATACTATTAAATAATTATACTTTTTACAGTATGCGGAAATAAAAAATTAAGAAAACATAACAAAATTGGCGAAAATCCCTTAAATACTGTATATTAATATTTTAATTCAAAATAATGATGTATGAAGGTTTGGTTATGTCTAATTTAAGATTCAATCCTGGAGACCACATACGAGTAAAATTTCATAGAATATTGTCTTATGACCTCTATCATCACGGCATCGTTGTGGAGGTTAAAAAAGTTAAGGAAGAAGGAAAAGAAGTTGTCAAATACAAGGTTATTCATTTCAATAATGAAGACGATGAATTAATTAAATCTGATAATCTTTTTGGCAAGATGATTATACGGGAAGAGTATATTTCTGAAAAGACGTTTGGTAAGCTTGATGACATAGAAGTTGTCGAACACAACGAATGTATTTATTCTCCTAGTGAAGTTGTTCAAAGGGCTGAAGAAATTTATAGATTCTATAAAAATAAGGGGAAAGACAGAGATTTTGTTGAATTCATAAGAAGAATTTCTGATCCCAATACTAGAAATTCAAACAGTGATAAAGAAAAATTAAACGAAATTTATTCTCAATACCCAATGAGTAAGTTTATACTTCAGGCTTATCATTTTAGGGAACATAATTGTGAGCATCTAGCAACGTTTATTAAAACAGGAAAGGGGTTTTCTACTCAAGAAAATACAGGCGGTGCTAGTATTATTAAAAACACTTTAAACTCGATATCCGTTGGTTCAGCATTTGCTAGTTTTTTGGGAGTTACATCAACTGTAGCTGCCTTAGCCCCTGTTGCCATTCCTCTATTTGGAATAGCGGTAGTATCTGCATCTATTAGCAGCATGCTTACTAAAACGAATCTAGAACAGGAGGAAACTCATTTTGGTCCTGGTTTAGGCTAGTACAGCACGGCGTAAATAAACCCACCATTAAACCATTAAAGTTGCTGAAAAATCTGTGATTTGAAACCTTTGTAAATAGTAGATGTATTTACGCCGAGATTCATATTTACTTAACTTGCTAAAACATTTATATACCATAGCACTCCTAAATGAGTTATGAACAAGGAATTTCTATGACAAAAATGAAGAAAGATTATAGTGACCTGATTGTAGTTTCTGTAGGCACAGCTATTGGATTAGGATTACTAATGATTATGGCTTTTACATGGCCTACTGATTCTCCTGGAGAACGATACATTTTATTCCTATGTGGATTATTCGGTTCTGGACTAGGTTGGTTGATAGGAATATTTGTTTCCCCTTACACTACAACTGAGAGAAGTTCTTTTAAAACTTATGCTACGTTAGCACAGGGGTTTCTGACGGGTTTTCTGGTCAGTAAAGTAGATAAAGTATTTGAGCTTGTCATTCAGGATTTAAGTAATAATCCTGCTGCACAGGAAAAGTTTTTAGTGCGTGCAAGTTTTTTTGCATCATCTTCTATTTTTATGGCAATATTTACTTATATTACGCGAACTTATTGGGATGGTGTTGATCAAAAAGAAAAGTTAGAAACTACGCAAGCAAAAAAAGAGTTATCTAATTCTTCACCTCAAGAAAACAATGAAAACCAGACTGAATCATAGTTTTCGATAGTTATTGTTGTATTAGCATAGCAAAAAAAAATTAGTTACAAGTTTTCTAGACCTATCAAACATCAGCGTTTCCCTCCAAATAAAAAAATCAGCAAATGTACGCAACCAAACGCCAAAACATCCGCGTTAATCTGCGTACATCTGCGTTCTAATTAATGCACCAACTCAATAGCCCGCTTAGTCAACGCTTCCGCAGTCAAGCCATTAAAAGCCATCAACTCACCCGCACTAGCCGTAGTTTCCCCACGCTTCCAGGCAAAAGAATCACGCTGAGAATTACTGCGTAACATGATTGGTTCTAACATCGCCGCAGCACCACCTGTAACACCAATTAAGGCATCTCCACCAAACAATTGCTCAAAATCGGCATCACTTAAAAAACCGTTATCAGGTTCAGAACAAGTATCCCAAGCAGTATCATGAGGACGATATAAACGACGAGGATTGATAATAGAAACAATCTTCACACCAATACCTTCAGTTTCTAAAAAAGCCGCCGCTTCAAACACAGGAATTAAAGTCAAATCGCCAATTACAGCAAATACAACAGTCTTCCCACCAGCCACTTCATGTAATAACACCGCACCATCAATTAAGCCTTTTTCAGTTTGGGCAAAAGTGCTACGAATTGGCAAAGGAGACTTACTAGCAGTAATGACAATGCCCTTATTTTTTGTTTGCAAAGCCCAGTCATAACAGACTTGAATACTGTTAGCATCAGGGGGAAATAATGGGAAGACATTTCCGGTTCTCATCAAAGAAGCAAAATAAGCTTCAATTTCTGGTCTTTGGTGAGTCCAACCGTTGCGTCCTTGTTCTAAAGCCCCGGCTGTAAATAATGTAATTGTCGAGGGAGTTTGACGGCGTAATTCTGCCATTGCTTGGGTGACAGTTTGCCAAATTGGTAAACCATTGATGGCAAAAGATTCGTAGGAACACCACAAAGTTCTCGCCCCCATTAAGGATAAACCAGCCGCTAAACCTGCACAAGCATCTTCGCTCAAAGGTTCGTAAACTTGCCCAGATGGGGCTTGATGATAGGTGTCATCGGTGGTGGGGTGAATGATTTTTAATGCCTCATTAATATTACCAATTCCTGAAGCGGCGTTACCATCGGCGTTAGTCACAAGGAAATTTTTATCCTTATTTCCTACTACTCCCACCAGCTTACCCATGACAGTTGTAGAAACTTGGGGAACTGCGCCAACTTGATATTCTACTAATGGTAATTCGCCAATTTCTGCTAAGGGTAATTCAAATTCTGTGACCACAGTTTTCGCAGCCGGACCACCTCCAGCCCGTTCCGCATTTGTCCGCACAATTTGCCATGCTGGGGCTGATAATGCCCGTTTTTGTAAGGCGCTGACAATATGGGGCGCGGATAATGTATCTTGAGGATAGAGGTTGTGGGATTTTGCCCCTAAAGCGTGAACCCCTGCCCCTTTGAGTTGTTTGATAATAAATACGGTCAATTTACCGCCGAGTGCTGAACGGGCAGCTTTATCCATACCTACTAATACGGCTTTGGTAAATTCTAGGCGCTTGGCAAAGGAAAATACCGTACTATCAACATATTCACCTGCTTGGTTTTGGTCGTCAAAATCTTTAGCATTGACTAACACAACTTCGGCAAAACCGTTACCTTGCCAATAGGCTATCATCTCTGCGTTGGTTTTCAGAGATACCATGCTGTGGTGTTCTTGGCTGTAACCGTTCCACACCAACACGGGTAAGAAATTGGTAGCGGTGGGGTAAGCGGTGTTGAAATGTGCCATTGAACTCATGATATAGGGTTCACCCAGTCCCCCGTCTCCCAGGGTGAAGGGGAAGAGTTTATCACGGTGCAGGAGGGCAGCGGCCATGGCGAAATGTTGTCCTTGTCCCAGGGGTCCAGCCGGTGCGAGAATACCGGGAATGTAGCCGGATAGGTGTCCTAATAATCCATGCTTTTCTCGAAAGCGATCGCCCAATTGTTGTACTGTAGAAATTCCCATGTCTTCTAGTGATCTGTCTAGGAACATGGCACTATAGAAACCGGGGGCGTGATGTCCGACTTCGGTGATAATGTTTTTATGTCCCAGCATGACCAAAGCTGCATAAGCCTCCGCTTGGCTGGCAAAACCGCCGGGATGTCCAGAAGCCTTACTAGCACTGATGTGTAATGTGAGGTAGCGCAGGGCATCAGCCGCCAGTAAGGTTTGATATACTGCTGTTGGATCGTTAGGATTTGTTATAGATATATTACCAGATGCGATCGCTGGTGTTGCCCCATAAGTTTCAAAATCTGGCAATGCTTCCCCAAAATATTGTATCCCTTCACAAAAATTTGGAACTGCGGAAGCTGCTTTTGTCGTAATTACTGTCATGTTGAGTACCTTAATAAAATCGGAAAAACTAGAGATTCTGGTTTAATGTAACCAAGATTTTACATCTTTGAGGATCTAATAGTTAATTGCTTTTTCGCAATATCACCATAAGTAGCTTAAATACTCATCTCACATGATTACTTGTTTTTCCTTTCATGTCATTACATCAGTATACGTAGGGGTTTAGCACTGCTAAACCCCTACACATCTAGTTTTTTTGATAATCTTGTGAAAATTCAAATCTCAAGGGTTTATAGTTGAAGTTGAGTTATTCTGTAATTAATTGTGTAATCAAAACAGGAGAAAATTATGCAACTACTACCAGGACCAAAAGTATCAGCTACTATTCAAGTTTTAAACTGGATATTCAGACCCATGAGTTATTTGACAGAATGTGCCAAGACTTATGGTGATTTGTTTACTCTAAAATTGGAAAGTAATTTACCACCAATTTTATTTGTTCATTCTCCTGAAGCTATCCAGCAAATATTAAGTAATGATCACAAGGACTTGGAAGCACCAGGAGAATTAAATAGTATTTTTGAATATTTACTCGGTAAAAAATCTGTCATTAGCCTGAGTGGTAAAGAGCATCAACGTCAACGGCAATTAATTATGCCACCTTTTCATGGGGAAAGAATGCGAAGTTATGCTGAATTAATTGAAAATATTACCATAAAAACTATCAATAAACAACCAAAAAATCAACCTTTTAATATTAGAAATGTTTCCCAAGAAATTACTCTTCAGATTATGATGGAAGCTGTTTTTGGCATTTATGAAGGAGAACGGGCTGAAAAACTTAAACATTTACTTTATGAAATTTTAGAACAGGGTAGCAGTCCTTGGAGAGTTGCTTTTCTCTATTTTCCCAAATTGAAAGAGGTAATTGGTATTTCGGAACTTTGGAAACAACAAATAAAGAAACAGGAAAAAGCTGACCAACTCATTTATCAGGAAATTCAACAAAGAAGAGAAAATTTTGATCCTCAGCGGACGGATATCCTCACTCTACTTATAGTGGCAAGAGATGAACATGGTGAAGCCATGACTGATGAAGAATTAAGAGATGAATTAATAACTTTATTAGTTGCAGGTCATGAAACTACAGCTACAGCAATTTCTTGGGCTTTTTACTGGATTCATAAACTCCCAGAAGTTCGAGAAAAGCTATTAGCTGAATTAGATAGTTTAGGAGAAAATCCCGATTCTAATACCATCTTTAAATTGCCATATTTAACTGCTGTCTGTAATGAAACATTAAGGATTTATCCCATAGCAATGCTAACTTTTCCCAGAAAAGTAAAAACACCTATTTCTCTTTGTGGTTATCAACTTGAAGCAGGCACAATTATTATGGGTTCAATTTATTTAACTCATCAACGGGAAGATATTTATCCTCAACCTGAAAAATTCAACCCAGAACGCTTTTTAGAAAAACAATTTTCTCCCTATGAATTTCTACCTTTTGGTGGTGGTGCAAGACGTTGTATCGGTTTAGCATTTGCCCAAATGGAAATGAAATTAATATTAGCTAAAGTTCTGAAAACATGGTCAATGAAATTAGTTAATACCGATGAAATTAAACCACAAAGACGGGGTTTAGTTACAGGTTCAAATGGTCCCATAAATTTAGAAATTCAGAATCTTCGTCAACCAAAATCTGTAAACTTAGAAACAGTCACAGTTTAACAGCAATAATTTCTCAAACAAGATCCCTGATTTATTGAATAAATTGGGGATCTATAGTAATCCTAAATAAGACGTATTTGTATAACCTGCCGTAAACATACATCTCTTCCTTCTCTACCTCTGCGCTCTCTGTGCCTCTGTGGTTCGTTCTCCGACAACAACTCAAATAGGATTGCTATATTATTGTAACTAATCTCCACTAAAATTTTACCTAATTTACTTGCAATTTGCCGTAAATATTAATAATATAAAAAAGCCAGGTTTCTATGTCATAAGAGATATGCAAGAATACGACGTTATCATCATCGGTGCTGGACACAACGGTTTAGTTTGTGCGGCTTATTTACTCAAAGCAGGTTATAGCGTCCTTCTACTAGAAAAACGTCCTGTTCCCGGTGGTGCAGCCACAACAGAAGAATGTATCCCAGACAAAGCACCAGGTTTTAAATTTAACTTGTGTGCCATTGACCATGAATTTATTCATTTGGGTCCAGTAGTAGAAGAATTAGAACTGACAAAATATGGCTTAGAATATCTAGAATGTGACCCAGTTGTCTTTTGTCCTCACCCCGACGGTAAATATTTTTTAGCTCATAAATCCTTAGAAAAGACCTGTGCCGAAATCGCTCGTTATAATGAAAGAGATGCTAAAAAATATGCCGAGTTTACAAATTATTGGCAACGGGCAATTAACGCCATGATTCCCATGTTTAATGCCCCACCCAAATCAATTATAGATATTTTTGGTAACTACAATCTGCAACAAGTTAAAGATTTATTTTCTGTAGTTGGTTCTCCCGCCAAAAGTTTTGATTTTGTGCGAACAATGTTAAACAGCGCCGAAGATATTCTTAATGAATGGTTTGATGAAGAATTTCTCAAAGCCCCCCTATCTAGATTAGCATCAGAATTAGGTGCGCCACCTTCTCAAAAAAATCTGGCAATTGGGGTGATGATGATGGCTATGCGTCATAATCCTGGAATGGCTAGACCTCGCGGCGGTACAGGTGCATTGGTGCAAGCCTTGGTGAAATTAGTTAAGAGTAAAGGTGGGGTAATTCTCACAGACCAGCACGTGGAAAAGATTTTAATTGATGATGGTAAAGCGGTAGGAGTTAGGGTAGCAGGTGGTAAAGAATATCGGGCAAAACAGGGCGTAATTTCTAATATTGATGCCCAAAGATTGTTCTTACAAATGACAGAAAAAAGTGATATTGATGCCGTTGATCCTGATTTGTGGGAAAGGTTAGAACGCCGCATTATCAATAACAATGAAACCATTCTGAAAATAGATTTAGCATTAGATGAACCCTTGCATTTTTCTCATCATGATCATAAAGATGAATATCTCATTGGTTCAATTTTAATTGCTGATTCCATGAATCATGTAGAACAGGCTCATAATAAATGTACAATTGGCGAAATTCCCGATTCTGACCCCTCCATGTATCTCGTCATGCCTAGCGCCCTTGACCCTAGTTTAGCACCACCTGGTAAACATACTTTATGGATTGAATTTTTTGCTCCTTATCAAATTGCTAATGCAAAAGGTACAGGTTTAAAAGGGACAGGTTGGACTGATGAATTGAAAAACAAAGTTGCAGATAGAGTAATTGACAAATTAGCAACTTACGCCCCCAATGTGAAGAAAGCAACTATCGCTAGAAGAGTAGAAAGTCCGGCAGAATTAGGAGAAAGATTAGGGGCATACAAAGGGAATTATTATCATATTGATATGACAATGGATCAAATGATCTTTTTCCGACCTTTACCCGAATTAGCTAATTATAAAACCCCCATTGATAATCTCTTTTTAACAGGTGCAGGAACACATCCAGGTGGCTCAATTTCTGGTATGCCAGGACGCAATTGTGCGAGGGTATTTTTGCAGAATAAGCAACCTTTTAGTCAGGCTTTAAAGGATGCTCGAAATTCAATTAAGTCTACAGTTAGTTCTGTATTTGGATAGACGGTTTTTATAAGGAAGAACGCCGAAAACCCTTGAAAATGTGGCTGACTCAGGAAGCCACATTTGGGCTTTAGACAAGGGATGAAGGCTAGTACCGCAGGGCGGAAGTCAAAAGTCAAAAGTCAAAAGTCAAAACTAATATACAGTAGGCTTTTTGGCGATTGAATATGGTTGCTTTATTTACGCCGTGATGTACTAAGTAGGTAGGCGGAGAAAAATCAAAGTATATTTCGTTTTGTGAAATGGCTAAAACTCAACCACAATAACGCATTGAGGTGAATTTACATATCGTTACACATTTTGGTTATTTAACGTCCACTTACTTAGTTGCTTTCCTTTATCCTGCATTGACGTTAATTTGAAAATTTGAAATTATTTCAAATTTTAATCCATATTCGTGATACAATTAAATTGTCACTAAAGACATAAAAAGCTACCGAGGGACTCTCGGAAAGTTACGCTTGTCAGATATGATTTCGCCCGCCAGGGCCAACGAAATCAGGGCAAGAACCCAAATATTTAAGGAACCCTGCCTGAAACTGGGATAACTGAGGGATATAGACTGAAACTCTCTATAGAATCTCCGCGTCTTTAGACCGGAGAGTGTCAACCAGGTTAACTACCATATACCTGCGGCCAAGTTGTCAACAAAAATACTACAACCGCGCTGATAGCTAAGACACCTTGAATCAAATTCCCCACCACTGTACCGACAGTAATTCCTATACCAGCTTTTACCGCAGGCCATAATTGACGTTGATAAAGAAACTCACCAACAATTGCTCCTAACAGTGGTCCAAATAAAATCCCTAATAATGGACCACCAAAAGGTAAAGCTGGTAATAATCCAAAAAACCCCAGTAATAAACCCACAAATGCGCCAATTTGTCCCCACTTACTCGCACCGGCTTGTTTTGCTCCGATATAACCAGCAAGGAAATCAACTCCTGTACTTAGAAGTAAAACAATGATTGTCACAATCAGGGGAATTTTGATAGCTGCAAAGGAATTACTGACAATTCCCCAAATAACAATAGATATTAAAATCAAACTACTTCCAGGGATAGCTGGAACTACAGCACCGATAATCCCTACGAACATTACAGCCACTAAGAGTAAATAAATAATTTGCATAATTCATAATTTATAACTTTTATAATCTCGTTCCCAGTCTCCGACTGGGAATGTTCATCACGCGGCTCTGCCGCTAGTAACGGGAGGCAGAGCCTCAAAGTTAGCATTCCTAGTCAGAGTCTAGGAACGAGAATGACCAAGAGTAACAGCTAATTTATCGGCAATTCCCGCAATCCAGTTTTCATCTTGTTTAGTGTAACTGCGGGGAGCATTTGCTGCTAAAATTAAAACCCCTTCTTTACCAATTGGTTGACAAATTACACCTTGTGTGTTTTCTGGTAAATAGTCAAATTCGATTTTACCAGGATAGACATACAAAGCAACTAAATAAATTGGCTTTTGTGTTTCTAATACTTTTTTTAAAATTATTCCTGGTACTACTTCCGATTTAGCAGCCAGAATACCGCGACGTAATAAAACTTTACCTTGATAATAAACTATGAGCGATCGCGTCACTGTATTAGTTAATAATAACCGCGATGCCCAGGCTAATTCTATTTTCGCGGCTTCTGGTAATTCTGGATCTAAAAAAAATCCCTCTTCCCCAATTAATTCTACTGTCTCCGGTGTGCGCGGCTGTACCTGTTGCCAAATTAAACCAGTTAAAATTAACACCGCACTCAGAATTACCCCCAGCACATCTCCTCGTGCTTGGGAATTTGTCAGTTCCGGTGTTAACAACCGATTCATTAACAAAAGCACAGCACCTAAACCCCCAACAACTAAGGGTAAACGCCGTAAAACTCGATTGGGATCTGATTTGGTCATTTGTCAGTTGTCCGTTGTCCGTTGTCAGTTGTCCGTTGTCAGTTGTTAGTTATCCGTTGTTATTGGGAAAATTCCTACTTCCCCTACTCCCCCTACTCCCCCTACTCCCCCTACTTCCCCTACTCCCCCTACTCCCCCTACTTCCCCTACTCCCCCTACTTCCCCTACTCCCCCTACTTCCCCTACTCCCTCTGTCCCCTGTCACCTAACTTCCTACTCTTCCCCTGGTTCTAATATGCGTTGGAACAGATAACCAGTACCTCTAGCGGTGATAATTAGTTCAGGGTTGCTGGGATCATCTTCTAATTTTGCCCGTAAACGAGAGATATGTACATCCACAACGCGAGTATCTACATGGCGTTCAGGAGTATATCCCCATACTTCCTGCAAAATTTCTGAGCGGGAGAAAGCTTCACCAGAACGACTGACTAACAATTCTAATAAGCTAAATTCCATACCGGTTAAGCGAATGCGCTCATCACCTTTATAAACTTGACGCTTATTTGTATCAATTTTGATGGTGCTGACATGAATCACCCCAGAACTAGGAATACCATTTGCACCTGTTTTGTCCACCCGTCGCAAGACTGAACGAATCCGTGCTTCTAGTTCTTTGGGTGAAAAGGGTTTAACGACATAATCATCCGCACCCAATTCTAAGCCGGTGATGCGATCTGCCACATCTCCCAAAGCGGTGAGCATAATAATGGGGACATCGGATTCTTTGCGTAATTCTTGACAAACGCCATAACCATCGAGTTTTGGCATCATTACGTCTAAAACTACTAGGTCTGGTTCAGCTTTGCGAAATATTTCTAAAGCTTCCTCACCATCTCCTGCTGTCACTACATCGTAGCCAATCATGGAAAGGCGTGTTTCCAAAATCCGCCGAATGCTGGCTTCGTCGTCTACTACCAGGATTTTTTCTTTATGACTTTCCAAGTTTTGTCATGCTCCTTAACTAAAATTTTTCATGATTAATTTTAAATATCATAATATTAAGATATCATTCCCTGAATTGATTTGGAAAAAGCTCTAACTATTACTATTATTAGATTTTCGTTTTTTCCAAAATTTAAGGAAAAATTAAGATTATTAACTAAAATTTAAGCATGGCAAAGCCAAAAACCATTTATATCTGTAGTAGTTGTGCAGCGGAATTCTCTCAATGGTTCGGAAAATGTTCAAATTGTGACACTTACGATTCTTTAGTTGAGCAAAATATTAGTTCTTTTATCGGGGATATACCTAGCCGGTCTGGAGTGGGAAATTGGCAAGCTGGAGGTCATAGTAAGTCTCATAATAAACCAGCTAAAGCCAGATCTTCTCTGACTTTTGACCAAATTAGCGATCGCCAAATTGCTCGTTGGGAGTCCGGTTATGGGGAATTAGATCGAGTTTTAGGTGGTGGAATTGTTCCCGGTTCGATGGTGCTAATTGGTGGTGATCCTGGTATCGGTAAATCAACTTTACTACTGCAAGTTTCTAACCAATTGGCGCAAAAATACCGAATTCTCTATGTGACTGGAGAAGAATCTGGACAACAGGTAAAATTGCGTGCTTCTCGTTTGGGAATGTCAAAACCACCTACGCTAGTCACGGAAGATCCTGAAAACAAAGATCCGGAAAAACCGATAGATCCTGACAGTATAGGTGCAAATTTGTATGTTTTGCCAGAAACGGATTTAGAAGAAATTCTGAGGGAAATAGATTCTCTAAAACCAAATGTAGCGGTAATAGATAGTATCCAAACAGTGTTTTTTCCTGCTTTGACATCAGCACCGGGTTCAGTTGCTCAAGTCAGGGAATGTACCGCAGCTTTGATGAAGGTGGCAAAACATGAAGATATTACGATGTTAATTGTGGGTCATGTTACCAAAGAAGGAGCGATCGCAGGTCCCAAAGTATTAGAACATTTAGTAGATACCGTATTATATTTTGAAGGCGATCGCTTTGCCTCCCACAGATTATTAAGAACTGTAAAAAACCGTTTCGGAGCAACCCACGAAATTGGTATATTTGAAATGGTATCCCAAGGATTAAAGGAAGTTGATAATCCTTCCGAACTGTTTTTAGGCAACCGTGATGATCCGGCTCCGGGTACGGCTATTGTAGTGGCTTGTGAAGGAACAAGACCAATAGTTGTGGAATTACAGGCTTTAGTCAGTCCTACCAGTTACCCATCTCCTCGTCGGGCGGGTACAGGCATAGATTATAATCGCTTAGTGCAGATTCTCGCCGTCTTAGAAAAGCGTGTAGGGATACCTATGTCCAAATTAGATTCCTACGTTGCTTCTGCGGGGGGATTAAATGTAGAAGAACCAGCGGTAGACTTAGGAATTGCAGTAGCGATAGTTGCCAGTTTCCGCGATCGAATCGTTGATCCTGGTACAGTCTTAATTGGGGAAGTAGGGTTAGGGGGACAAGTGCGGTCGGTTTCCCAAATGGAACTAAGATTAAAAGAAGCCGCGAAACTAGGATTTAAAAGAGCCATAGTTCCTAAAGGGACAAAATTTCCTGAGATTGGGATTGAGATATTACCAGTAGGTAAAGTCATAGATGCCATTATTGCGGCTGTCCCTCATCAAGAATTGACAGAAGAAGATTTAGAACCTGATGAGGATGAATAACTAAACTTTATGATTCAGTAAGTCAACATCATACAATATCAACGCAATCTTTATCGGTTAAGAGGGTGTTTGAAAAGTTATGGTTGATGTATCAAATATTTTTTACCCCACCCTAACCCTCCCCTTGTAAAGGGGAGGGAACTGGATTTTTATTGTTTCCCCCCTTTACAAGGGGAAAGGGGGGTAGCAATGTGATGAAAATTACGGAATACCACTTTTCAAACATCCTCTAAGGGAAAAAGGGAAAGAAAAAACTTTTAATCTTTCTCATTCTCCCCATACAAGTTACAATTTCAAGCTGCTTAATGATCGTAAAGAGTACAATTCCTATCTAGCCAAATAACATAAAATATAGTTCCATCTCTATAACCAACCATTGCTTTCTTACCAGAGAATCGAAAAGCAATAAAATTTACTTCATTAGTAATAGACTTCGGAATTGGTCTTTTTATAGAATCCCTAGCTATTTTTTCAGATCCGAGTCCGTGTCTATGTTGTGAATTTATTTGACACCAGGTTAATTGACTTAATCTATACATCTTGACAGCAAATTGAGCCTGATCATCTCTTATACACTTAGTTACACAGTATTCTGGATCTAAGTAACGTAAAGAAAATATAGGTGGCTGTTGTTCTGGAGGAGTCTCTCTTGTATCATTTGGGGTTAATAGTTTATTACCTTTTTGTTTTTGTGGTTGTTGAAGCTTTGCTTTTTTATTCATCCTCATTCACAATTTGAGTTTTAAAGTATTTTTCCATAGATTTTGAAGTGATAATATCACCTACAGTCGCATTTTTCCAAGGTTCTTCATCGTGAGTCATGTTTCGTAATTTCCAGGCTGAAAATTGACCGTAGACAGAATAAACCTCATCTAGTAGTTCACGAGTTTGCTGATCATATTTTGAAAAATCAACATCACTAGGAATAGGAATCGCATTAGAACCAAAGTCTTTATACTCATGATAAACTTCAGGCACCACAGGTCCATGTGTCCATGCCTCAATAGATTCAGGAAACAGAGGCTCATCATACAGTGCCAAGTTAAAACCCTGAGCATAGTAAAGTAATTTTTGCAGTTTGAGATTAGAAATTAAATCTCCCGCATCTTCGTCCGTTTGAACTAGAAAATACTTAGCAATATCATGACCACTTATCATAATTTTTCTCCCATCTCTCAATATCAACAAATATCTGTTTTTTGTAAATGGTATAAAAAGTTACTTATTGTTACTGAATAAGAAACATTTGGTAATTTTAGTATTTACGTACTAGTATTATACTCTAAAATGCTAAAATATTCTCAATCATACCAATCTCACCCTTTCCGACCGGCAAAGGAAAAAAATTCACAGAAATTTAACAATGTGTACCAATAATTTGGTAACTTAGTACATAGTCTGCAACAATTAGGGAAAAATTACGTTGAGTTACCATCCAGATGCCATTGCCGCCCACGGTGGAGAGTTAATTAACCGGGTTGCTTCCTCAGCACAAAGAGAAGTATTTCTCTCTAAGGCTGACTTTTTACCGCGTGTGGAACTTGATGAACGAGCAGTTTCTGATTTAGAAATGATTGCCATTGGTGGTTTTAGTCCTTTGACTGGTTTCATGAACCAAGCAGACTACAACCGAGTCGTCACCCAAATGCGGTTAGCTAACGGTATTGTCTGGTCAATTCCCATTACACTGTCTGTAACCGAAGAAGTAGCATCCCCTCTACAAGCAGGCGGTTTGGTGCGTCTGGATAACCCCAGAGGCGAGTTTATTGGGGTATTGGAACTGACCGAAAAGTATACCTACGACAAACAACTAGAAGCCATCAATGTTTATCGCACTGATGATGCTAAACATCCTGGGGTGCAGGTAGTTTATAACCAAGGTTCTATCAACCTAGCTGGTGATATCTGGTTATTACAACGGGACTCTCATCCCCATTTTCCCAGCTACCAAATTGATCCGGCTGCGTCACGGGCAATGTTTCAAGAAAAAGGCTGGAAAACAATTGTGGGGTTCCAAACTCGCAATCCTATCCACCGCGCCCATGAATATATTCAAAAGTGCGCCTTAGAAACTGTTGATGGTCTATTTTTGCACCCATTGGTAGGGGCAACAAAAGAAGATGACATCGCTGCTGATGTGCGGATGCGTTGTTATGAAATTTTACTAGAACACTATTACCCTGTAGATAGAGTAATTTTGGCAATTAACCCGGCAGCCATGCGTTATGCTGGGCCTAGAGAAGCCATTTTCCATGCTTTAGTGCGGAAAAATTACGGCTGTACACATTTTATTGTCGGACGTGATCATGCTGGTGTGGGTGACTACTACGGCACTTATGACGCTCAATATATCTTTGATGAATTCGCCCCTGAAGAGTTGGGAATTGTACCAATGAAGTTTGAACACGCTTTCTATTGCAAGCGCACCAAACAAATGGCCACAACTAAAACCAGTCCTAGCAAACCAGAGGAACGGGTTCATCTGTCGGGAACAAAGGTACGGGAAATGTTACGTCGGGGTGAGTTACCACCACCAGAATTTTCTCGTCCAGAAGTTGCGGCTGAGTTAACCAGGGCTATGAAAATTGCACCTGTATTAGTTTAGATTAAGATCAAAAACTTTACTCTCCAGACTTCAGCCTTTAAGCTATGAGAATGGGCTGGAGTCTGACTGTTAATTATGAAACGGCGTGGGTTTTTACAACAAATTAGCGGCTTATTAGCGGCATTGGGAGTGGCTGAAACTGAGTGGTTGAGTTTGGGTAATCCCTATTACCAAGCTTTAGCACAACCTAATCAGCGGAAGTTGGCATTATTGATAGGAATTAATCAATATCCACAAAGTCCTGCCCTTGGTGGTTGTGTAACTGATGTGGAATTGCAAACAGAATTGTTAATTAATCGTTGTGGCTTTGCCGCGTCAGATATTCTGACTTTAACTGATGAACAAGCCAGCAGAAAATTTATTGAAAATGCTTTTTTAGATCACTTGGGTAAGCAAGCCAAACCTGGAGATGTGGTGATTTTCCATTTTTCTGGTTATGGGACTCGTGTTAATTTGGGAAATGAGCAGATCCCCGACTTCTTGAAGAAGTCGGGGATCTATAATGCCATAGTTCCTGTTGATGAAAATAATTTATTGGGGACAAATTCGAGAAACTATTTATTGGCAGAAACTCTGTTATTATTATTGCGATCGCTCCCAACAAATCAAGTTACAGCAATATTAGATACTAGCTACTATCATTCTAGTGAATTAAAACCCACTGGTTTACGAATGCGTACCCGTCCAGAATTATCAACAGCAACTTTAGAAATAGAAGAATTAGAATTTCTATCACATCTGAAAAATCATAAATCAGCTAATAATAATCCTCTGATGATCAATGCGACTTCAGAACTAAATCAGCAAGCCGGAGAATTTCTTTTCTCTAATTGGACTGCGGGATTATTAACTTATGCTTTAACTCAATATTTGTGGGAAACTATCCCAGCCAAAACAATCCCAATTTTTCTTTCTGGTGTTGCTACTTCCATGTATCAGTTAGGTGGAAAACAACAACCAAGTCTAGTAAATGAGCCAAAAAAATCTCAAAATGCTTTAATTGTTGATTATTTTCCGATTGATAAATTGAGAAGTATTGGTGTAGTTCAAGCCATAGATGATGATGGCAAAACAGTCAAATTATGGTTAGGAGGATTACCTACTCAAGTTCTCACAAATTATGGCGTAAATTCTCGGTTAACTCTGGATACGGGAGAAGAGTTAGTGGTTAAATCACGAAGTGGGTTAATAGCTAAAGCCCAATTTACAAATAAAGAAATTACTACTTTACCTCAAGTTGGGCAAATAGTCCAAGAAGTTATTCGGCTATTACCTCAGAATATTCATGTTAATGTGGCCTTAGATCAGGGTTTGGAAAGAATTGAACGGGTAGATGCTACTAGTGTTTTTTCAGAAATTAACCGGATTGCTAATATTGCTACTGTAGAAGAAACTGCTGATTATGTGTTTGGTAAAGTTGCCCAAGTCCCCAGCCGTTATGGTCTTTTTTGCCTGGGTGGTGAATTGATTATTAATACGATAGGGGAAGTTGGGGAAGCGGTGAAGGTGGCAGTACAGCGATTAAAACCAAAATTTTCTACTCTGTTAGCATCAAAGTTGTGGCAGTTGACAGAAAATAAAGGTTCTTCGCGGTTACCTGTGAGGGCAACTTTAGAGATTGTTAACAACGTTTTACCCCGTGTTTTTATGGTGAGGGATACTTTGGGAACTGCAAGTATTGATAACACTTTGCAAACACCTGGCTATGAAGAAATAGCTATGCCGACAATTCCTGTAGGTAGTCGCTGGCAATATAAAATTGAAAATTTGAGCGATCGCCCGATATACTTAATTTTAGTGGGTTTAAATAATAATCAAAATGCCTTTGCTTTTTATCCTTGGGAAGTTTTTCCAGAAACAGATATTCCTCCTACCAAACCTCAATTAATGGAAGTTCTGATTCCTCCTGGTAAAACTGTCAAAATCCCAGAGAATCACCCGATAGCTGGCTGGTTACTGCCCACTCGTTATACTTTTTGTGAACACCAAATTATTCTGAGTACAGCACCATTTAAGGAAACTCTCACGGCATTAGCGATCGCTAAATATCCTACCACAGATCAACAGGCTATTAGTCCCATTGTCAACCCTTTAGAAGTTGCCCAAGCCATATTACAAGATTTACATAATGCTAGTAATGTTACAACTGACATCAATGATGCTTATGTTTTGGATGTGAATAATTGGGCAAGTTTGAACTTTAGTTTTCAGGTTGTTTAGAGGTAGGGATTTCATTATTGTCCTGTTCACATTTGATTGAGAATAACTATATACTAGAATTTAATCCCTTATTTGTGTTTCCTATGGTTGTAAGTGCTTCCACCACCAAGATCACTTGGGAACTCTTACCTGAAGACTTTGTTTTAGACAATGAACCTGTGGATAATGTCAATCAACCCAGTCTGGCAGCAGCGCTCACGGAAAGCCTAGAACTCGCTGGCAAACTTCCAGAAACTGCCCTTGCTACCACCAATTACGGCATCTGCGCCACAGTTAATGGCAAATTTGTCATCAAAGCCCCTGACTGGGCTTACGTGCCGCAAATTACAGTGCCTAGAGAACAAATCCAACGCAGTTACACCCCCCATAAACAGGGACAAATTCCTGCGGTGGTAATGGAATTTCTTTCCGATACTGATGGCAGTGAATATTCTAATAAACACACCTATCCCCCTGGAAAATGGTTTTATTATGAACAAGTTTTACAAGTTCCTGATTACATTATTTTTCAACCAGATATCGGTGAGTTAGAAATATATAACTTGCATGAAAATGGACACTATAAATTGCGTTCCTCAGATGAAAATAACCGTTACTGGTTAACTGAAATGGAATTATTTATTGGTGTTTGGCAAGGAAAACGCGAAAACCGTCAAGGTTACTGGTTACGCTGGTGGGATCAAGATGGTAATTTGCTACTTTGGGGTTCTGAGTTAGTGCAACAAGAACGACTTGCTAAAGAAACTGCCTTAAAACGTTTGGAAGAGTTAGAAAAACGCCTTCGAGATGCTGGCATTTCTGACTAATTTTCATGAAGATCCTCGACTTTTTAGAATGTTGAGGATCTTTTATAGTAATTCCCATTCAAGTGAGGTACAACAATAAAGAATTAACCGCAGATGGAAGAGGATAAACGCAGATGAACGCAGATAATTTTGTACAATAATGATATAATGCCAATAACCAATTTTTTCTGATAAATAAACACTGTAAAGCACCCATTCTAAGGGGGAAAATGTATAGATGCGGGTTTTGGTTACTTCACCTAAATCTAAAGATAGTTTAAAATCGCCCGTTCCTATAATTAGGAGGCTGAAAACCTCTTTTCTGTTCCCTTAGAGGGTGTTTGAAAAGTTATGGTTGATGTATCAAATATTTTTTACCCCACCCTAACCCTCCCCTTGTCAAGGGGAGGGAACTGGATTTTTATTGTTTCCCCCCTTTACAAGGGGGGACTAAGGGGGGTAGCAATGTGATGAAAATTACGGAATACCACTTTTCAAACATCCTCT
>Ga0208858_1000067_pt1 | contig 25969 bp, 26 predicted proteins | sample LakMenEpi16Nov12_FD_150704 | JGI IMG/M metagenome (GOLD analysis project Ga0208858, IMG submission 150704) | Freshwater microbial communities from Lake Mendota, WI - 16NOV2012 deep hole epilimnion (SPAdes) | ecosystem: Environmental > Aquatic > Freshwater > Lake > Epilimnion/Euphotic zone ...
TTTTATGTGAGGACAGAGAGAAGGACTTCTCTGGAGAGGACAGCCTCTCAGTCCTATAGCGCGGATGCGCCTAATACACAACTTTCACGTCGCACGCCCCTGGTGACAGCTTCGCTATATCTACCCCCACCCCCAGATCCACAAGTTCTTGGGCTACTCTCATTTCCGTCATATTTTGCTCAATCCAAATCTTTCCCTGCTTAATATCCAAATGTAAAACACAACCATATACTCGCCGATGGCCATCCCATCCCACATTCATGACCTGGTAATGGTCTTGTTTGGGATCAAAAACAGTGTAGCAATCTATCGACCCATTAGCGATGGGGATAGCAGCGTAATCTGTCAACAACGACTGAATTATATGCCGATAAGACTCTATGGTATCCATTGTACAATTACCTCTTCAATCGGGTCATAAATAATTTGTTTAATTTGATATCATTAAACATGAAATTTGGGCAAATTCCCGCTTAAAAAAAGTTTCATAAGCAACTACAGGCACAGCTAAATAGAGAATACGAGTTGGATTACTGATTTCTAAGGCCAGCCGATAATTCAAAAACTGTCCTAACGCAGCATGGTAATCGGTCAGTGGTGAATCACTCAAAAAAGGTTTAATCTCAACTGCAATTTTTTCTTGGTCTCGCTCTGCTGCTAATAGTTGCTGGGCACCTAAATCAATTTCAAACTTTGTTCCGCCTACTTCGAGTCGCAGGGGATCATCGGTTATCTGACGGATGGATAAAAACACCTAAATTACGTGATAACATATACAAGAAAATAATCCTGGTTTGTACTAATATTTTATCATTTTTCTTTTAACTAATAAACTGGCGGATCGTCTCTTAATCTCTTTGATGTTTCCTGAAGCCGCGCAAAACTTTCTTTCCGCGCTTGTTGTTAACTGATAACGATATCTTCTTTTTTGATTCCTGCCTCGATGAGTGTATCAACTAATCCTTCCTCAAAGTTATCTTCTTCGATGATGATTTGAGGATTGCAGTTATCTTTTTCGATGAGTCTGGCATGAAATATTACATTATCCATCCATTGTTGTTTATCAAAGCCTGTGGCAAGAACAACAAAGTTACCAGATTCAACGTCACAAACTGGATAGAGTTTAATTGCTTGAATACTAGGTTGATCAATGGTGGCAGCATTCACTGTTTTTTTGATTATTTCTGCATAATTTAGTGAGTTATCCATTGGATAATTACCTCCTGATCTGGAGCATAGATTAATAAATTAAGGCTCTCCCAGATTGGTTATGGTTATTTAATAACAAAAAAATCTCAAAATTCTTATCAGGTAAAGATTTTATTAATCCAAAAATACAGATTTAATAAAAATATTGTTTTATTATATTAAAACCTGTTCTCTCTAAGGATTTTAGATGATATTAAGTATTAATTTTACATAGCCAGTCTAGGAGAGCCTAAATTAATTTTACTGCGCTGGATGGCAATTTGGAAGATTGGCTTTTGAAAATGTTTGATATATACTGCTTGACTTATAGCCAAAAACAATTGACGCTCTGGTTCTTGTTCTTCTAATGCCCATTGGTAAAGTTGAAGTTGTCCCATTGTTTTCTCCAGTTCACTGATTACCGAAGAAGCATCAAAATCTTTGATCTCAACAGCTATTTTACGTCCTTCTTTTTCGGCTGTGAATAATTTTTCTGCTCCTAAATCAGCTTTTAAGAGTGTTTGTCCAAGCACTAAGATTAAGGGATCACTGGTAATTATCCATCCATTTTTTTCAAGGGTACGGCGTAAAGGAAAATGTAAATCATCTCTTCTGGACATTATTGTTTCCTATAATGTTATCAAATTTAACCAATCGTTTGCCGTTTCATTTCCCACTGCACAGGATCTAAATGATAGTAACATTTTAGCTGCTGATAAAAAGCCATTGTTTTTCTTTGTTCACTGCCTTTATTGATTTTTCTCGGTAAGGGAAGAGTTGGAGCTAAAGCACCACCTGTTCATTAAGTGACTTTTTTCGGGAGCAACGCGATTTTGTGAGGTGTGAAAAATTGGTAATATATTTTACGTGACTTGTTAGCGATAGCGTTCGCGGAGCGTCCCGGAGGGAACTAGCGCTCCGCAGGAATCGCAAAGCGCGGTTAATTCCGCTTTTGCATCTCCTATTTATTCCGCCAATACTGTCAGCAATATCAAAGCAAATACCGGAGAATACCGGAGTAATTGCTCAAAATGGTGTTCAAATCAAGAGAAATTTTCTTGAAGGACAATTACCAATAGCTAAAGAACAAGACAGATATGCAGCTATTTGGATTAAGTTTGGTGGTCCGGCTTGGGTAGCGCGACATGGATTAAGTTCTGCTCAATTTTTTCCTTAACCGAGCAGTATTGAGTATTGGGGCGCAAGCCCTTCTCCTGTTGCGTGGAGAGGAGCGTCTCCTAGAGAAGCCCCTCCAGGACGCTTGAACTAGGGCGGAGTCCAAGCTCCCCCTGTCTCTTTTGACCGTAACTGCACGCACCAAAAGCCATCTAGTGCGTTAACCAAATATTCCCAACCAGCGACCGCCAAGTTAGACAGGAAGTTCCCTGCACATCTACTTAAAGGATAGAATAAAATAAAAGCTTCCTGAAAGCTCCCTTCCAGGAAGCTAGATGTTAGTTGTCATGTGATGGTTATTTCCCAGATGGATATCACTAATGTTGAGGTTAGCCCAGTAGAAATTCTCCCTCCCTCCTCCAGTAAAGTTGTATCTCGTGATACTTCTGCATCTGTTACCGCCGAATTAGTAGAGGAGGTGATTCGCCAATATTATTACCGCACACCTGCTGTAGCAAATGATGAGGAGTTGATTTTGGCTTGGGCAGGGTCACAGAACCGGGAACAAACTAAGCGAAAATACTATCGCTTTGGTCAAAAATTACTCGCTTGGTTGGAAAATCAAGGTGTACGGGATTTACGGCTGGTTCAGCCACCAAAGTTACTGGAATTTATTGCTAGTTGGGGTGAGGTTTCCCCTTATACTAAATCTAACCAGGTTTTGATGTTGCGATCGCTCTGGAGTTATGGTCATGGGGAGAATGTTGGCTATTTTTTACGGAATATTGCCAGCACCATAAATTACGATAATTTCAGTGATTTACCGAAGGCAGAGCGTTATTTAGAAGATTGGGAGATGGCGCAGTTGGCTGATGTTGCCCAGCGGTTGGGGGAGCAGTACTGGCTGGTTTTTTCTTTGCTTTTTTATAGTGGAATGCGGGTGGGTGAGGTTGGTCGGGTGACGGTTCCTGGTGATAAACCGGGTCAGCCGAAGGAAGATTATCCGGGTTTATATTGGCACAACTTTAAATGGCAGCCCGACCCAATACCGTCAGATAGGTACAGGGGGTATTACACAATTAAGTTTCGGGGCAAGGGGGGGAAGTACCGGGAGATTGGTTTAGACCACCAGACTTCGCTGATATTTAAGAAGTACCGGGGGATGGCAGGTGAGAAGATGCCAGTGTTTCCGAATCTGTCACCTGACCCGAAGAAGCGGGGTTTGCCATTGAGTGACCGGGCAATTAAAAGGTTGATTCAGGATATATCTGAGGTGGCCAAGGTGAAGTTTTCTTGCCACTGGTTACGCCATTCTCACGCGTCGCGGGCGGTGGATAGTAAATCACTGTTTGAGGTGCAAGACCAGTTGGGGCATAGTAAGAGCGATACTACCAAGACCTATGTTCGTTCTAAAAAGGATGCGGGAACGGGGACTGTGTTGCCCAGGTTTTGAGAAGAAATGTGATCCATGGGTCACAAAATAGTGTTTTACAGGTATTAAAACGTTTGGGGATGGAGGCGATAGCGTTCAGCGCAACCTAGTAGTCTGTCAATTTTGATTTTGTGCGTTACCGATTTCCAGAATTATTGTGGAACAGTCAATAGGGAGCAACGCGATTTTGTGAGATCGGATTTTCTGTGTCAATTACCAGGGCTTATTGTCAATAAACAGAGGTCGAAGTTCCATGTTTTTGGCTTTTCTAAGTAGCGATCGCCGTCTGAACATCCGCCTGCTCCCTTGCCTCTTTTTAAATCTATCCCATATCATTTCGGCAGACTTCACAAAGTCCGTCTTCAAGGTCTTTGCTATCTGCAAGACAGCCATAGCATAACTCAAAGCGATCTGTAAAATTCTCTAAAATTTCTCCACTATTACAGTCATATTTTCGACACGCAGTGTTAGTAATATTTCTAACAAGAGATTGGGTTTTCTCTTTACCTAACCAACCAAAAATCTGTTCTTGTTCCATTAACTCCAAGATTTCGTTAAGCATATAAGTAAGTCGGCCCAATAAAATCGATATATGTTTAGTTTTGTAAAAACCGTGAAACACCCTATTTATAAGGTATTCGTTAATTTATATTTCGTTACATAGATTGATTTTTTAACGCCGACCTACTTAACTACCAGAATGATTAGACATTTTTTCTCCTATAAATCCATTAATTGAGATTGAGATATTTTAAAAGCTTGACGTAATTCAGCTAGTTCATTTCTTCTTTTAATTTAGCTATTTGATTGGCAAGTTTTGCTGTTCTGTCTAAGGGGGAAATCTTTAGTAAGTTTACTAAACTTTTGATTTACTGTCATATGAAACTTCCCAATTTACCCTATCTATAATCTTAACTGAAAACAGTTGATTTGATTTATACTATGGTTTACTGATTAGTTTTGTAGGTTATTGAGGTGCGGCGATACTACTTTAAAGCTAAAATTTAGTTAGAGTAACCGGATTTCTCACCAAAATTCTTAAACCCTTATAAAATCTGGATTCTGGAGTTTCACACTGCATCAAAAATCAACCCCGTAAAAAATGCCTGAAACCGATTCTCTATCCGGGTTATACAAATTACGATTACATTATTCGTGAGAAATACGGGAGCAAAGGTTTCAGGCTTAATAGCTTTTTCTGTACACTTGAGCCTAAAATTTCGTCAGGAGAAATATCAAGATGGTTCAATCTATTGCGGCCAAGGATGTGACGCTACGGGAATTAAAGCAAAATTTTGGCATTCAAATCGTTCAAGATGCTACTTTTTTTCCTGAGTGGTTGGATGGGCTTGAGGCTTTGAACGGGGAAGAGCAACATTTATTAGATCGGGTGAAGGCTAATTTTTTAGAATTGATGGATGATCCGCCAATGCTAGAAAATACGGTAAAGATGGTGGTACTTGCGCCCTTGTTAGATTTAGCTGGTTTTTATCATAAACCGTTTAGGATTGAAACAGAAACCGGTGTGGCTTTAGAAATGGAGGATGAAGGAACGATTATTCGGGGGCGGATTGATGTTTTGGTGTTAAAAAATCGGCTTTGGTTGTTGGTAATTGAATCAAAACGGAGTGATTTTGCGGTGACACGCGCAATTCCTCAAGCTTTGGCTTATATGTTGGGTAATGAGGAAACTGTGCTACCAACCTTTGGCATGATTACCAATGGTAATGAGTTTTTATTTTTAAAGGTATTGGAACATAAATATGCTAATTCACGGCTGTTTTCTTTGGTAAATCCTGATAATGAGCTTTATAGTGTATTACAGGTATTAAAACGTTTGGGAACGGAGGCGATAGCGAACGCATTGCGTCCCGAAGGGAACTAGCGCGACCTAGGAATCGCGTTCAGTGAGACATAGGAATATTCTGGACGCTAAAATTAGAGAACAAGTTGCTGCAATTATTATGAAGTTTTTAGCATGATTAACTTAATTTATAAACAAGAAACCTTTATTAAAGATGATGTTTCTCTCAGGTTAAACAATTTAACCAACCACTTAAAACAAATTCAGGGGTTATTACAAGACGGTAATAATGATGTCGTCAAAAATTTGATTAGAGAGACAATGTATTTTATTGAATGGATAGCCCCAGATGTAGAATTTGATTATGCTTTTGAATTAGCGAATTTAGGACGGTTTTTGACCCGTTGGTTGTTTAAATGGGAGCAAATCTGGAACGATAAAGAAGCTAGAAATCAGGTAAATCAAGAACTTGGTAATTGGAATGACCGTGTTTTGCAAATATCACAATTAACTGTCAATACTATTGCCAAAACCCTGAAACCCTATTGATATCGTGACGATTTTATTGGGTTTCAGCCGTTTTATAAAACGCAACAGATTTCACTTTTATTATGTACACCTACTTAGTCGTAGAAACAGGGAATAACGTAATGTAGGTGAAATGCTGAAACAGCAGGGGATGCGGGGGTGTCAATTTTGTTGAATGCTGGTCTAAGCGAAATCATCTCAATCACTTCCTGGTCATTAACTCCCTAGATTGCTCCACTAAGCGAATAAACTCACCCCGATAACCTTCCTGATCTTCCCCCTGACCTTGAGTTGCTAATTTCATTACCAAATCATAGTTAGCATTCCCCTTATACTCAGAATCACGGAGGATAATGCCAAAAGTTGCCACAGCAGCCGCAAATCTCAAATTAGTCGATGGTGTTTGGTTAGCGTTGAATTCACTATCTTTGATAGTCTGAGTAATTAATTGACTGGTGTTGTCCTGGGGTAACTTATAGCGAAGTTTCACCAACATCATCTCATTATCGGCAGTATCGGTCGCAGTTACACCAGAACGCTGATACCGCAAAGGATCTACCTCTGGTAGTTTCACATCACTCTTTGTACCAGTAGGAATAATTTCATACAGTGCAGTCACAGAATGACCAGCGCCAATTTCCCCCGCATCTTTCTTATCATCATTGAAATCTTGGTTTTGCAATAGGCGGTTTTCATAGCCAATTAAGCGGTATGCTTGGACTTTAGCCGGATTAAATTCCACCTGAATTTTTACATCCTTGGCAATAGTAAACAACGTTCCCCGAATGTCATTAACTAAGACTTTTTTAGCTTCCAATAAGGTATCAATGTAGGCATAATTGCCATTACCCTTATCAGCTAGTTGTTCCATTTTGCCATCTTTATAGTTGCCAGTACCAAATCCCAAAACTGTGAGGAAAATTCCCTGGTCTCGTTTCTGTTCAATTAATCTGGTCAATTCAGCATCACTAGAAACCCCGACATTAAAATCTCCATCGGTAGCTAAAATTACTCTGTTATTACCTGATTTGAGGAAGTTTTGTTTGGCGATTTTGTAAGCTAATTCAATACCCTGACCACCAGCAGTAGAGCCTCCAGCTTGTAAGCGGTCAATTGCCGCTAGAATTTTTGTTTTCTGATTTCCAGGGGTAGCAGGTAGGACTACACCCGCATTTCCTGCATAAACTACTAAACTTACCCTGTCTTCAGGACGCAGTTTATTGACTAGCAATTTTAAAGACTGTTGCACCAAGGGTAATTTGTCGGGTTCACCCATAGAACCGGAGACATCAATTAAAAATACGAGGTTGCTGGGTGGTAAGGTTTCATTTTCTAAGCGTTTACCTTGTAAACCTACTTGTACCAGCTTGTGTTGGGGATTCCAGGGAGCAGAAGTTACTTCAGTGGTGACGGAAAAAGGGCGATTTCCTGTAGGTTGAGGATAATTATAGGGGAAGTAGTTAATCAATTCCTCTATCCGTACGGCATCTTTGGGTGGTAATTGCCCTTGGGTAATAAACCGTCGCATATTACTGTAGGATGCTGTATCTACATCTATGGAAAAGGTGGAAAGGGGGTCATTACCAACACGATGAAAGGGATTATCGTCAATGCGATTATAGTTTTCGGTGTTGAATTTGCCACCTGTTTGGGGTTCGGGGGCAACTAAGGCATTAATACTGTTACCAGCTTGGATTTTAGAGATACTGGGACGGTTAACAGTAGACATCACTGGTGAACCAGCCGGTATACGAGGGAGTAATGGCATCGGTACGCCTGATGGTTTAGTCTTACGGATAGATTGGTCTTGAATGCGTTCTCTGGTAGGTTGAGTGGGAGCGATATCGCTACGAGCTTCTAATTTATCTTTGGGATTGTTGAGAATTGCTAAATCTGGGGCAAATTCTTTTTGTAAGCGTTGTAGGGTTTTTAGGTCTGTTTGGGCAACTGTGGTGGGGTTATTTGCTATGAGTTCATTGATGCGCTCTGAACAAGTATTCAAGACTGTAGCAAATTCTGTGCGGGTGAGGGGAAGAGTGCCAAAGTTGGAAACGGAAACGACACAACTATAATTGTTGACTAATGCCTGAAGTGCTTGATAGTTAGGATGATTGGGGAGAATTGAGTTGGCTGAGGTGGTTGAATTGGTGGGAATTGCTTTTGTCAGAGACTGATTTAAAACAGCAATTCCTACTGTTGGTATTAATAATAGGAGTGTTAAAATACTGACTCGCTGCCACGTTTTGGACGGAATCGGGTAAGACATTACTAAATCCTCACAGATGTTTGCCCTGTTGTACTTACCTAGAATAGTCCTGAGCAGGGTAAAATTTGATCACCGTTACAGTTTTGGTAACTGTAGGGGATACAATACTTCACATACACAGCATTGCTAACAATATCTCCACGAACCGACGGCGATTGCGCGGAGCGCAGTGCCAAAGGCGATCTGCTTGCAGCAGCGCTTCGCTATCGCAGTTTTTGGGGATTATGTTTCTGTACTTTTAGTATCGGGAACAGATGGAGAATAGCGGAATATTCAATTTGCGAATGCGATTATAAATTATGACCTGCCTTGAAATCTAATGAAAATCGAACAGCGCATTGGCAGTATTCACCGCATGGTCTGGGCAATTTTTTCTAAAATTAATAAAAGAGGATAATTATGAGTGAGTACCAGTATTATGAATTTCAAGCTTTAGATAGAATATTAACAAAAACTGAACAAAGTTACATTGAAAGTCTTTCTAGTCGAGTGGAATTATCACCAACAAAAGCAGCTTTCACTTATAGTTACGGTGACTTTCGGGGCAATCCCCAAGATTTGTTAGAAAAGTGTTTTGATGTCATGTTGTACATGGCTAACTGGGGAACTCGACAGCTTTTATTTCGGTTGCCGAAAAAACTGGTAGATGCTACTTTGATTAAGCAATATTGTGTAGATGATTGTATTTCTGTTTCTAATACTTCAAATTATCTAATTCTTGATATCAATATCAATGATGAAGAATATCAAGATTGGATAGAAGGTGAGGGTTGGCTGTCTAATTTAGCATCACTGAGAAATGAATTACTACAAGGTGATTGCCGGGTTTTATATTTGGCTTGGTTAAAAGCGAAAACTAGAGTCTGCGATGATTATGAGCTATCTGAAGATGAGTCAGATGTACTAGAACCACCTGTACCTGCCAATTTGCAAAAGTTGTCGGACTCGCTGCAAAGTTTTGTTGAGTTTTTTAAGGTTGATAATGATTTAATTACAGTAGCAACTACAGCTAGTAATTCTACACAGGCAGAATTTACATCTTTAGAAGCATTAATTCCCACTTTACCAGAAGCAGAACGCAACGATTTTTTGGTTAAAGTCCTCAAGAATGAGCCATTAATTGGAGTTCAATTAGCAAAAAGATTGAAAGAATTATCTAAGAGTCAACTTACTTTAGTTCAAAGTAATGGTAATAGACGATTGCTTTTTCAACTAATAGCTAGTGCCAAGGATTGTAGCAAACTTCGCCAAGAACAAGAGCTTAAAGCGGCAAAGGAAGCAAGAATTCGTCAATTGTTAGCACTAATTCCCAAGGAAGCTAAATTATGGGAAGAAGTTTTTAGATTAATTGCTCTCAAACAATCTAAACCCTATGATGATGCAATTGCACATTTGAGAAATCTACGCGATTTAGCTGAACATCAAGGAAAATTAGAGCAGTTTAAGTTACGCGTTCAGGAAATGCAAACAGATTACAGCAATCGTCCTGGTTTACTCTCACGTTTACAAAAGGCAGGATTGTTAAAGCTTTAATTAACCAATATCTTCGGGCTGTCTGATACAAGTCAAGCTAAAGTTGAGAAAAGCCACTTTTTTTATATGAATTTTTCTATTCGCTTACTACAAGAACAGGAAATCGAAAGTGCTAATCACGTATTCCGATTTGCCTTTGGTACATTTATCGGATTGCCAGATCCACTCCAATTTGCTGGTGATGCTGCTTATATTCGTCACCGCTATTTGATTGAACCAACAGCCGCTTTTGTTGCTGAATTAGACGGTCAATTAATTGGGTCGAATCTGGCAACTAATTGGGGAAGTTTTGGTTTTTTTGGACCTTTAAGTGTACATCCTAATTTCTGGAATCAAGGTGTAGCTAAAGAACTCATTGCAGCAGTTTGTAATGGCTTTGAAGAATGGGGAATTAAACAAGCTGGTTTATTCACTTTTCCTAACAGTGCTAAACATCATGCTCTCTACCAAAAATTTGGGTTTTGTCCGCAATTTCTGACGGCGATTATGGTTAAATCAGCATCAGCTTTTGAACCAATTTCTGACTCGATGAGGTATTCGCTGTTAAGTCAGTCGGAAAAGGAACAAGTTTTAACTGCTAGTTTGGAACTGACTAATACTATTTATGAAGGACTGGATTTAAGACGAGAAATTCAAGCGGTATCAACTCTCTCGTTGGGAGATACTATTTTCCTTGTGGATGAAAGTAGATTAGTGGGATTAGCTGTTTGCCATTACGGTGCAGGAACGGAAGCTGGTAGTAATAACTGTTATGTCAAGTTTGCTGCGGTCCGACCTGAAATTAATGCTGTAGATAGATTTGCACAATTAGTAAACTTATGCGAAAACATGACTTTAGCAGTAGGGATGTCGAATTTATTGGCGGGAGTCAATACTAGCCGTCATGAAGCTTATCGTTTATTGATAGGAAGAGGCTTTCGCACCCAAACAACTGGAGTTGCTATGCAAAGACCTAATGCACTAGGCTACAATCGGTCGGATATTTTTGTGCTGGATGATTGGCGTTAGTTATAGAAAATCTGGTATATTTTCTATGGCGATTCAGTTGTTATTTATACAGCTAATTAAAAATCTGTGATACCAGAAGTCAGGGAAGTATTACCAAAGGTTAGCGAAGCGATGTCTGTGGCGATTTCTAAGATTTCAGCCCCAATTTTTGTGTAATTAATTTTGTCCAATTACTTAAAAAGCGTCATACCAACAGAGTTTGGGGCAGAAAAAATTGGCGCACAAAATTTATCTTTGGGAAATTTGTGCGCCATGGCGCACAAAACAATCCGCAAAGAAAATTCACTCAATGACAAATTTTCGGAAACTGACGCAATAATCAGGGGTTTAGCGATCATGAATTAGCTGAAAAGCCGACTGTATCAACTTCTTGATTTTATGGCGGTAAATAAGTATACATAAGAAAAGCAAAATGTATTGCGTTTTGTAAAATGCCTGAAACTCAATCAGAATATCACATTCACATAACTTTACATACCGTTACATGACCTGAAATTTTTCGATCAATCTACTTACTAGCTATTACAAAAATCATCCAATCTCATCTCTTTCCAAATTTCAGAAACCTGCCATCCTGTTTTGCCAACAGAGTAAACTATGGGATTATCTCGGCAAGAAATGTAGTTAGGTTGTTGATTCTCTACATTGATTACTCTGGTTTCCTCAAGCAAGGGTTCTGGAGTATTAATAATCTCAGTTTGGAGATTTTCTTCTTCTGACTCCATACTCTTGATTTTGTTGAGAATTAGCTTTTCAGATTTTTTAATTAGTTTCATAATTTAGCCCTTGAAAGTTTTGAAAACAGCATATAAAAAATTGAGAATTTTAACATAGATTATGAGCTAGACTAGGGTAGTCTTTCAATCATCTTCAGAAAAATCCGCAAAAAGTTTTGATGAAGTTTAGTTATCCAAAATTACATTGGGAAAACTAGGATACAATATTTTTCTGGATAATAAAAGTGTTGTGCCGAAAATTTATCTAACTCTGACTCTAATTCTCAATTTATGCTTTTTGAAGCTAGTAACGTAACGTAAGACAGAACTCAAAAAGATTATCGGGTAAGCCTTCCGCACTAAAACCAATGGGGTATTTTTTTATTTGGAAGTTCCTTATTCAGAGGTCAGCAGTTCCAAGTTATGACCATTGGGGTCATAGAAGTAAAAACCTCGACCACCTTTTCTGTGATTAATTTCACCTTGATGTTGGTGCATAGGGTCGCTACTGTATTCCAAACCCATTTCCTTCACCCGTGCAAAGATAGCATCAAATTCTTGGTCTGTAACATGAAAAGCATAGTGGTGTGACTCAAAATTTTCTCTATTATCAAAATCAAAGGTCAATTGATTGTTTACACGCACAACAGCAAAGTGAGCAAGGGGAGCTTCTACCTTTAAACCAAAAATTTGGGCAAAAAACTGTGCAGATGCTTCCTTATTGTATGCTGGTACTATGGTGTGATTAAGGGTAATTGTCATTTTACACCTCTGGTTTTAGAAAGTAATTAATTTCAGTATAAAAGTTGATAGTAACGATGTTTTGTGCTAGTCAATTTTTGAAACTTCTTCTATCTTACAGTATGCCAAAATTCTTTGTTAGTTGACGTAAAATCAACCAAGTTATATAGCGAGTGATTTATAAATATCAAGACTGTAATCAACAAATTAATATTGATACAAATTCATCAATTTAACCAAGCTGCATAACAGCTTAATATCCCTGATGAATCCATTCACGACCGGCTTTTTCAGCAGCTTCTGGAGTGTAATAAAGTTTGCGTTCCCCAAACACTTCACCACCAGCACTAATTAACCGGAACTGCCAACAATCCGAGTCTGTGTAGAATACCAACAAGGTAACATTTTCGATAATAGTAACTAAATGAACTTGAGTTGACATGATATATAGTTTTAGTTGTCTACCGTAATCAAAACATATTTACTCAAAAAGTATTGTTTCCTCCCGTTTTTCAGGAAAAATAAGAAAATGCCCAAAATTACAGAATGCGTTAGCACAATCTACCATCAGAACGACAATTAGCAACTTCAATATTATCCACCAGATAGATGAAAATTATGAATAATTTTGCCAACTTAGAGTCAAAGCAGGTTATTTTCTGGAATTAAAAAAATGACTAACGCTATCAAGCTTTTAGCGATGATTTAAAAATTAAGCTCTCAGCCATTTTTAGGATAAATTAGGTAAATCATTGACTTTATTGAGAATAAATAAACTTTCATCTCCCCCACGTCCAATTCTTAAAGTTTCATCTAAATAAGTGATATCAAGAGTGGCAATTCTCCCTTGAGGATTATTAGCCGCTACAACTTTAAAAGGATTTAGTTTGGGGGTATCAATACCTACAATTTTCTCAATCGCCAAATAACGTTTATCAAAATCAACATTGATGCGTTTGTCTGCTAAACCCGATGTATCTAAAGCAGGTTCAAAACTAGCTGTGACTTTCACATATCCTGATATGATTTTCAGAGGATGTTGCACTTGAGCCAAATTAAAAAACAGTTTATTGGCAATATTAATTACTTGATAAACTTTACCTATTTGTAAACCCAATGGTAGAGAATCTAAAGAACGAATTTCTCTAGCTGTGGAGTATTGCAGTTGCCAAGCTCCTTCTAATAAAGCAGTAGCATTGAGAAGAGGTTGCGGATGAGGATTGAGATTTTCTAAGTCTATTGCTAACTGTTCAATTTCTGCAACTAAAGTTTTATCCAGCCTCAAATTAGTAACAGGAGAACCATCATCTTTAGTTTGAATCTTTTTGATTGTTGCTTGTAATTTTTCCTTCAAGATTTGATTATTCATTAGATGAAATAGTTATAGAATACTTAGAAGACTGTAACCTAAAAAGGCGATACTTCCTACAGAACGCCGCAGACATCGCTGTGAGTCTGTAATTATTTCCGTTAAAAAAGGGGATGAAATGAAATCTCAAACTCTGATTCTCTCCACGTCTGGAGCGCCTCTGCGTGAAATAAATCATCCCGCATTTATGCAACCCCGAAACTTTATTTTCATGGAATGCGGACAACTTCAACAGTACAGCAACAAACTTGACAAGACATTGAGTTTATGTTTGATGGATTAATACAGAGTTAAAATCAATATAGAATGTTAGCAAGAATACTAGCCAATAAAATAATAAGTTATAAACGCTAATACTTGGGTTATTTCAGATCATGAAGCTTATTAACAAGCTGATATTATTCACAATAATTATGAAACATATAGTTTTTTGAAAGGAGTACGTTTCAAAAATCAAGCCAGGAAAACCACTGCTTTGGGGTTATAATAATTGATATCAATTCTAGCTATCATGACTGCCAACAAGACCCCACCCAGTGAGATGATTCGCGTGCCTACTGTACTAATCTCTGTAGTACGCCACTTAGCGAAAATACACCGTGACGGTCATACAACAGCGTTACTGCAAGGCTTACAGGAAGTGATATCGCGTTTTGATAGCAGCGTAAAACTGGAAGCAACCAGCGAATTACAGCAGGTCGAGGAGAAACTGGGAAAACTGGAAACACACCTGACCCAACAAGATGAACTGGTGTCCACTAAACTGGAAGTCCTTGGTAAACAGTTGGAAAAAATAGAGCGGGCGCTGGCCTCTGGTAAATACGGTGGTGGTAACTCTAAACCCCGGCGTTCAGGATATCCTTATCAGTATCAACAGCAACCAGTAGAAATAACTTCTTTTGCTAATGAAAATTTAGCGCAACGATTGGGAGTTACACCGCAGAGTTTAATTAGAGAACGAGAAAGCAAAAGTGAGAAGGAATTTATCAGTTGGTCAAGGAATCGTGACCCGATGAGCTTGGGATGGAAATTTCAGGAGCAAGACGGATTATATTATCCGGTTAAGCAGTAGGGTGCGATTCGTTGTTTCAGGTTCTAATTCATCCCGCAAATATGCAAAGTCTGATTTTTAAATAGGTTCTTTGGGGTCAATTGATAGCTCAAAATAGTTAAGTAGGTCGGCGTTAAAAAATCAATCTATGTAACGAAATATAAATTAACGAATACCTTATAAATAGGGTGTTTCACGGTTTTTACAAAACTAAACATATATCGATTTTATTGGGCCGACTTACTTATGATAACAACAGAATTGAACATCAACTGCTGGAGATAAAACTGAAGAATGCGAGCTAAAATACGGGATACAGAAATCTATTTTGATGTTGACGGCTGTGGTTTGGTGGTTGAAGAACAAGGAATACGTCAGAAACCTGTTGCTTTGATTATTCATGGTGGACCTGGAGTGGATCATACAAGTTATAAACCGTGCTTTTCTCCCCTGGTGCATCACCTCCAGTTAGTCTATTTTGACCATCGGGGGCAGGGAAGGTCAGCCCGTGGACCGAAAGAAACCTATACCCTGGATAATAATGTTGACGATATGGAAGCCTTACGCCAATATCTAGGACTGGAGAAAATCGTTTTAATCGGTTCTTCCTATGGAGGTATGGTTGCTCTTTCTTATGCTGTGAAGTATCCCCAAAATGTTTCACACTTGATTGTCATTGCCACAGCAGCTAATTCCCGGTTTCTAAAACGCGCTCAGGAGATTTTAGCAGAACGGGGAAACGAAGAACAAAAAGCAGTTGCTCTTCAACTTTGGTCAGGTAATTTTGAGAATGAAGAACAGCTACGCCAATTTTTTCGGGTGATGGGTTCAATGTATTCCCAAAGCAATGAACGAAAATTAAATTCCCCAGACTCAGACCAAACAATCCTCTCAGTTGATGCCATTAATGTTGCCTTTAGTGGCTTCTTAAATGACTATAATATCCTCAATAAATTACATAAGATTACCTCACCAACTCTCGTAATTGCAGGGCGGCATGATTGGATCTGCGCCCCAGAATTTTCTGAAGAAATTGCTCAAGCTATTCCTAATGCTCAGTTGAAAATATTTGAAAACAGCGGACATTTGATTCGTGTTGATGAACCACAATTAATGTTGGATGAAATTGCTAGGTTTTTAAGTCTTGGTCATTTGGTGTGATAGGTCATCCGGCATTTATGCAACACCCACATTATCTGTTTATTTTCAACATTTGGTTGCCCCCTTTTTGAAATTCATAAGCAACTGGCTGCACTTTTACATCAAACTGTTGACTGGAGAGGAGATTGACTACTAACTCAAGATAAGGTGATGGTTCACAATCAAGTTTCAATAAGGGGAAAATCCTCACTTCTTTTGAGATTCTCAAAAGTTCATGAATAGATGCAATATGAAAATCAAGAGATAGGTGATCTGAATAAAGAAAGAGTAAATGAGAACAAACACATAGTTCAAATTGATGGTCAGCTAGTTCTAATTTTGGTAGAGATTGCCACAAATAACGCCCTTTTATTCTACCGATTTCATAATCTAGTAAAAACTTCTCCATTGCGGCCAGACGAGCGTAACCCAATTGTTCTGGATCATGAAAATTATTCCAAACATAGCGGTCTACATTTTGCTTAACTTGCGAGATGATTGGTTCATAAGTTTCTTGTACTCGTTGTCTAATTTTGTTTCCAGAAAACTCATAAATGGGGTCAATGGAAACAACTGAATATCCCAGTTCTGTCATTTCAGCATTGAAACTTGCTGGACCATCACCACAGCCAAGAATTTTCTTGTTTAGGTCTATTTCAGATAGATTAAACATTAACTTATACTCTTGTAGTGTTCTACCCCAAGGCACAACTTCATTTAATTTCATGCTTTTTCTGATTTAGTGATTGACAAGCTAGACCACAGATACCAACAAGCGATTGTGCGGTAGGGTCTCCAATTTTCTCCTAATTGTTCTACAGTTGGTTTGTTAGGAATTTCTGGTAGACTATAAAGGCGATGGATAGCATTACGAATACCCAAGTCATCTACAGGTAAAACATCCCAACGATGTAATCTAAACATCAGCAACATCTGCACTGTCCACCGTCCAATTCCCTTAACTTCAGTTAAGATTTTGATAATATTTTCATCATCCATTAACAGCAAATCATCTATGGTGGGTAATTTATCAAATCGTTGTGCTAAGTCTTTCAGATATGAAATCTTAGGACGAGAAATGCCAACTTCTCGCAAAACATCGTCTGAGGTGTTGAGAATATCGCTGGGGGTTAAAACAGTGTAAAGTGTAAAGTTGTAAAAATCTCTGGTGAATAGCTGTTGCTGCTTTACCTGATAATTGTTGGTAAATTATTGACCGACAAAGTGAAGAGAATAAATCCCCTGTTTGCTGGACTTGATTGAGTTTACACTCCCCGACCTGTTCTATTAACTCGGCTAAAATTGGATCTGCTTGTTTTAATGTGTCAATAGCAACTGCGTAATTCATGAAAATTTGAAGTTATCCACTGTGATTGGTTAATTGGTTATAATTCCCACATCTGTGCAAAAATTTAACAACAGTTCCCCTTCGTTTTTAACGTCTTATACTTTCCTTTGGAGAGCATATAGAGCAAAATTCAGGAGTTAGTCCTATGGCTACAGCTTGCATGACGACGTAGAAGTCATACAGTACCCGGCACGTCCAAGTTTTCAATCTCACCCTTAGAAGGGTAAAGGGTGGGTTTCACTGTTCCCTGTTCCCTGTTCCCTGTTCCCTGTTCCCTGTTCCCTCTGACTTCTGACTTTTTGACAGACTACTAACTTTGTACTTCATTTACTTACAATATGCTGTAAGTTTTTTGTGTTGCACCCCGTTATCCTTATAATTACTAAAAAGAAAAATCAACCATGCCAAAAAACTGGATTATTAAAGTAGACAATTATTTCCATGCTAAACCCGATTGCATTATAGCTACTGCCCATGTAGATACATTCCCTACAGACTTACCTCTAGAACCAAATATCAGAGAACCAAACCGCAAAAGTTCAACATACAGGCAAATCTTTGACTCTCTCACTACCGAACCAGAGAAATTCTTTGAGCGTCACAGTGGTATAGTTCTCTGTGCCAATAAAGTTAAACCTAGTAGAGACCAAAAACAATTGGAACTAGAGGTTTTAGAAGCTGCTGAGGGTGGAAGCGATGGCGTTATCAATGGTGGTCACACAGTTTTAGCTTTTGATAGTGCAAAAAATTATAAATATGACGTTAGCGAAGCGCGGGTCAAAATTACTATTCACATTGGACTAGAAGAAACTGAAGCGAAAGATATAGCTTTAGCATCAAATACCACATCACCTGTTGATTCTCGCTCTAAGGTCAATGCTAGGGGAGATTATGATTTTATCAAAAGTTATTTAGCCCAGTTAGAACTCAAAGAAAGTAGAAAATTTAGAGTAGCTTATTACCAGAACCAAAGCGGTGTTCCTAAAAATACCCATTGTAATGTTACCCATTTGTTCAAGTTATTAAACTGCTTGGATAGAAATAGATACAATCCCGAAGGTAATACTAGAACTAAGCACCCGTCTGTTAGCAGCACTCCTAGTCAACTTTCTGATGCTGAGAGAGAAAGATTAACCAAACTACTGCCGCTGCTGGCTAAAGCTATGTGGATAGAACAAAGGCTGTATGAAATTATTCAAGAATATATCAGCGCACCTAAAAGAAAAGGGATCAATGATTTAGCATCTATTGATATGCGGAAAAATACCCTTCTGGCTGACAGTAAATATTCTTTTGGGTTTGGTGCGCCGGGAGATTTAGCGTTACCAATAGTTGCATCTTACAGGGTATTTCTAGATAAAGAATATAACTGGATTGTACCTTTTGAAGATTTCTCTGAAGATTTTCTTCAACAGTTGTGGGGTACTTATTTTCGGAAGTATTTAATTTCCGAGAAAATAGCTGGTAATACGGTGGGTGCGAAAATCTGTCGTAATCAAGAAATTTGGGATAGTCTGTATATTTTTGCCCAAAGTTATCTGAATCAGCTTTTGGTGAAGATGGTTAATTCTGCTAAACGTGAGGAGTTGACGTTAAAATAGTTAGGAGAAAAACTCAGCATTCATTATCATTATCTCCTTGGGAGTAATTTGGATTTTAACACAAACAGCAGAAGTCCCCCATCTCACTCTTAGGAGTGTGGGATGAATGCGCGTGAGTGAGGAATTGATGTATAGTGCTGATAATTTTAGGGGAGTGTAGCCTATCATTAGGCATATTCTTACAATTTTAAAAATATTCTCACCAAATCCATGTATGCTAAATATTAAAGTTTATCTTTATAAATGATGGAAATAAAGCTATGAAAATCGTTCATGGCACTTGGATACCTCACACAGAAACTGACTTTATTCAGTCAGGGTCATTTTATCTGTGGATAGAAACGCCTGTACCAAAAAGCAGCCACAATCATAAACAACAGATTCATCCTGGACATCTAGCTAAGGGTGAATTAATCAACTTTTTAGTCCAAGAATTGGGAATTAAAGAACCAGCACCCCAATTAAGCCAACGCATATATACTAAATATTTTGCGCTACCAACTGCTGATAATCAACCCCTGCCTTCACCAGAATTAATTAAGTATCTAGAAATAGAAATCCCCGAAGAATATACAGAATTTCAATATTGGCAAGTAGATTGTTATCAAACATTAACTTCTGTTAAAAACAATACGCCTGCAATTAATATTATTAGACTGCTCAATGATATTCATTTTTTAGCAATTAATAACCTGAGTGATATTCAACTCGGTTCAGATTTATTATTTTGGTATCACTATACGCAATCATTTAAACAAATAATTCTCAAAGACCAATATATCCCGACTCTCAAATATCGCCAATTAGAAACTCCTCCACCCAAAGGTAAAAGTAAAAAACCGATTTCACCTGCATTTGAAATCTATGCTGGTTGGTCAATTATTTCCGAGCAATATGAAGCTAATATTCAAAAATATATTGAATATATGCCACTGATTTGTGTGGCAGGTTCAAACGTAGAAAATGAAAGTATTGAGTTTTTTGATGAAGAAACCCTATTACGTCACTTTTCTGAATCTATCCTCAATAATATAGTTACTCACACTCCCTCTACTGCTGCCTTTGATAAACAAATTACAGATTCCTTAGTTTACTATTGTTTTTCTCAACAACATAATCCCCGCACAGCAAATATAACTTTAGAGGAATACAAACAATGGCAAACATGGAAAAGTAAAATTACTCGCTCCCAATCAGAATTACCTTTTTATCTGTGTTTTCAATTAAATTCACCTGCTGCTGAACAAATAGATAACTGGGAAATGCAATTTTTGGTATCTAGTAAACAAGATCCTTCTCTCAAGTTACCTTTAGCAGATTATTGGCCAATGAGTCAAAAGTCTAAAACAGGTGTACAGAAGGAGTATGGTAAAGACTTTGAAACTAATTTGCTGTTAAATTTAGGATATGCAGCACGAATGTATCCGCAGTTATGGCAAGGATTAGAAACAGATACTCCTGTGGGAATGCAACTAACATTAGAAGAGGCATTTTCATTCCTCCAAGAAAGTGCTTGGGTGTTAGAAGATGCAGGTTTTAAAGTTACTGTTCCGGCTTGGTATACCCCTGCTGGTCGTCGTCGTGCTAAACTGCGACTCAAGGCTTCTGGTAAAAGTCGTTCTGCAACTAAGGGAGAAAACAAAAGCTATTTTGGTTTGAATTCTTTGGTGCAGTATGAATATGAATTAGCAATTGGTGAACAAGCTGTTACTAAGCAAGAATGGGAACAATTAATTAATGCTAAAGCTCCTTTAGTACATTTTCGCGGTCAGTGGATGGAATTAGACCGTGATAAAATGCAGCAATTACTAGAATTTTGGCAATCTCATGGTGATGAAAAACCAGAGATGTCTGTGCTGGAATTCCTGCAACGTAATGCTGAATCTGGGGAAGATTGGGATATTGAACATGATGAAATTTTGTCAGATATGATGGCGAAATTACAAGATAAAAGTAGTTTAGAACCAATTTCTGACCAGTTAAATCTACAAGGTAATCTGCGCGAATATCAAAAGCGTGGTGTGGCTTGGTTAGAATATTTGGAACGTTTGGGTTTAAATGGCTGTTTAGCGGACGATATGGGTTTAGGTAAGTCAGTACAAGTGATTGCTAGACTTGTCCAGGAGAAGCGATTGCTTTCCTCTGAGGAGGAGATAGGAAGGTGGGGAGATGAGGGAGATGGGGAAAATGAGGAAAATAAGGTAAATAGAGGAGAGAAACGCAGCAGAGGGGACGGAAAAACAAGATTATCTAATGTACCACCAACTCTGTTAATTGCACCTACTTCTGTGGTTGGTAACTGGCAAAAGGAAATTGCTAAATTTGCTCCACACTTGCAAAGTATGATACATCATGGGAGCGATCGCCTGCAAAACCTAGCTGAATTCAAAACCGCTTGTCAGCAGCATGATGTCATCATTACCTCTTTTACTTTAGCTCGCAAAGATGAAAAATTACTGCATAGTATAAAATGGCAACGAATTGTTTTAGATGAAGCGCAAAATATTAAAAATCCTAAAGCTGCACAAACCAAAGCTATTCTCAAACTTTCAGCTAAACACCGACTGGCTTTAACAGGAACTCCGGTGGAAAACCGGTTACTAGATTTATGGTCAATTTTTAACTTTCTCAATCCTGGGTACTTGGGTAAAGAAGCACAATTTCGTAAATCTTTTGAGATTCCCATTCAAAAAGATAACGACAGAATAAAATCAAGTACCCTGAAGAAATTAGTTGAACCTTTGATTTTACGTCGGGTTAAAACAGATAAATCTATTATTAATGATTTACCAGATAAAGTTGAACAAAAACTCTACACCAATTTAACTAAAGAACAAGCTTCATTGTATGAAGTAGTAGTGAAAGATGTAGAAGAGAAATTACAAACGGTAGAGGGAATTCAACGCAAAGGTTTGATTCTTTCTACTTTGATGAAGTTGAAACAAATTTGTAATCATCCTGCTCAATTTTTACAAGATAACAGCGAATTTTCTACAGAACGTTCTCACAAACTTAGCCGTTTAGTAGAAATGGTAGATGAGGCTGTTTCTGAAGGGGAAAGTTTATTGATATTTAGTCAATTTACGGAGGTATGCGAACAAGTAGAAAAATATATTAAACACAATTTACGTTGCAATACTTACTATTTGCATGGTGGCACAAGTCGTCCCCGTCGAGAAAAGATGATTACGGAATTTCAAGAACCCGACACAGAAGCTTCGGTGTTTATTTTATCACTAAAAGCAGGTGGTGTAGGGATTACTTTAACTAAAGCTAATCACGTTTTTCATTTTGATAGATGGTGGAATCCAGCGGTGGAAAATCAAGCGACAGATAGAGCTTTTCGGATTGGACAGCAAAAAAATGTATTTGTGCATAAATTTGTGGCTATTGGTACTCTAGAAGAGAAAATTGACCAAATGATAGAAGATAAGAAAAAACTTGCTAATGCTGTAGTTGGCAATGATGAATCTTGGTTAACTGAGTTAGATAATGATGCTTTTAAACAATTAATTGCTTTAAATAAAAGTGCAATTTTGGAGTAAAATATTATGGTTAAATTTAGTCGGACATGGTGGGGTGATAGGTTTATTAAAGCATTAGAAAATTTTACTGATGATGGTCGCTTGCAACGAGGACGTTCCTATGCAAGTAGTGGTAAAGTTCTGAATTTTGAAATTGAACAAAATCACATTACGGCTAAAGTCAAAGGTTCAGTTAATCCTTACTTTGGCGTGTATAAAGAACCAACTTACAATATTTCCATTGAAATTAAATCAATTCCTAAAAGCAGTTGGAATGAGGCCATTGACAAGTTATCGTCTAAAGCTAGTATTGTTTCTAGATTGCTACTAAATGAAGTCCCAGAGAATATTGAAGATACTTTTAAGCAATTGAGATTAAATTTATTACCTCATAGCAGTAAGGACTTTCAAACTAAATGTTCCTGTCCAGATTATGCTAATCCCTGTAAACATATTGCTGGGGTTTATTATTTAGTTGCGTCTCAATTGGATAATAATCCATTTCTCTTATTTGAATTGCGGGGGTTATCAAAACAGGAACTTCAATCTAAACTGGCTAAATCTAATTTAGGTAAAGCACTTTCACAGGAATTGAATACTCAAGAAGTTGGTTTAGGATCTTCAACATCGTTTTATACCAAACTAGAAAAACAATCTGTTGATAAAAAGCCAAGTGTGCGGGAATTTTGGTTAGGAACAAAGCGTTTACCCCAAACTATAGAAGTGCCAAATTCTAGTGGTGTATCGGCAATTCTTGTCAAGAAACAGGGCGATTTTCCGGCTTTTTGGCATAAAGATAACTCTTTTATTGAAACGATGGAGGAACTTTATCAACGGGTGAAAACAAAAAATCAAAGTTTAATGTGAGACTAACCCTTTTGGCCCGCTTTATGTTGCTACCCAAATTTAGTTCTTACTAACGTCATCAATAAAAACGCGTTCACCAACTTTGACCCCGTTAATAATCTGAGTTTGATTACCAATAACTGAGCCAATAGTAACAGGCTGAAATTTGGGTTTATTTTTATGGTCAGAAATTAATACGCCTTCCTGACTATTTTTAGTTAAAACAGCTACACTTGGTACAACAACAGCATTTTTTATTTCCTGCCCTATAAAAGTTAATGCTACATTCATTCCAGACTTGAGTTGGTCTTGTCCTGTTTCTAAATCAACCCTAACTTGAAATAATGTAACGTTCTGATTTCTCACTGCTTCCGGGGAAATTAGCCTCACTTTACCTGTAAAAACTTTGCCAGGATAAGTATTAGACATAATTTCTACTTCTTGATTTATTTTTATTTGAGCAACATCAGCTTCTGGTATTTCTGCTAAAATTTTTAACCCTTTTGTCAAGGCTACAATAGAAGTGGAGGTGACTGAATCATTACTAGATGAAGTAGTAGGAGTCACAAATGTACCTGGATCTGCATAACGTTGACTAATTAATCCAGAAAAAGGAGCTTTAATAATTATTTCTTCTGCCTGTGCTTGAACAATTTGTAATTGTGCTTGTGATTCATTAACTGTTGCTTGAGCTTGAGCTATTACTTCTGGTCGCGTACCGTTTTGTAACTCTCTTAACTTCTGTTGTGCTTCTATTACTTCTGTTTGTGCAACTGTAATTTCTTCAGGACGACTACCTTTATTTAACTTATCTAAATTCCGTTGAATTTCCTGTAAATTAGCTTCAGCAGTACGTTTTTCCATAAATATTTCATCAAATTTATCTTGAGAAATTGCACCTTCTTGCTTTAAATATTGATAGCGATCTATTCTTTTATTCGCTAAATTTAACTTTGCTTGTGCAGCTTTAATTTGTGCCTGTACTTGAGAAATTTCTTCGGGACGATTTCCCAACTGTAGTTGCAATAACCGAGCTTTTGCACGCTCTAAACGAGAACGTGATTGAGCAATTTCCTCAGAACGACTTCCTGCTTGTAATTCAGCTAAACGAGCTTGAGAATTTGCTAAATTTGCCTTTGCTTTTAGAATTTGAGCTTTAATTTCTCTATTTTCCATCAGAGCAATAATATCTCCTTGTTTTACATAATCGCCTTGTTCAACATAAATTTTTAACAGATGACCTGATGTTTTTGGGCTTACATTAACAGTTTGGATGGGTCTAACTGTACCGCTCGCCTGTATTTGTTGTATTAAAGTTTTCACCTCTACAAGAACAGTAGAAACATTGATATCTATTTGAGTCGTTGCTTGACGATTTATGAAGTAAGTTGTTGCCCCAATACCTAATAAACTACTGGCAACTAATCCAACTAACCAAGGGGAGAAAAAATTTACTTTTTTGAACAAATAAATTTGCATTGTTTTTCAATTAATTAATTAATAAATTGTACTCGCTGATTTTAATAAGGCTTAATTACTAGAATTTGAGATAATCTGACCGTCTCGGAACCAAATAGTGTGATGAGTCATTTGAGCAACTTCTGGTTCATGAGTGACAATAATAATAGTCATTCCTTGAGTATTTAATTGTGAAAAAATGTTCATCACGTCTTGAGTAGTATGAGAATCTAATGCTCCTGTTGGTTCATCGGCTAAAAGTAGGACAGGTTGATTAACAATTGCTCTAGCGATCGCTACTCTTTGTTGCTGTCCTCCAGAGAGTTGATTAGGTTTGCTAGAGAGACGATTTCCTAACCCAACTTGTTGAAGTGCCTCAATAGCTCTTTTTCGTTGTTCGCTAGAAGGAATACCTGCATAAATCATTGGTAACATGACATTTTCTAAAGCATTTAGTTGAGGTAATAGATGAAATTGCTGAAAAACAAAACCTATTTTACGATTACGAATTTTAGCTAATTTATCTTCATTTAATTGAGCGATATCTTGATTTTCTAGGTAATAATTTCCGGCTGTGGGGCGATCTAAACAACCAATAATATTCATTAAAGTTGATTTTCCTGAACCAGAAGCCCCCATAATGGCACAATAATCTCCTTGATTTATGGTAAGACTGATGTTGTTTAATGCTTTGAGTTCAGTATTACCAGTACCATAAATTTTGAAGATATTTTTGAGGTTAAGTTGAGTATTTAAAGTTTTCATTAGCATCATAATATTCAAAATTAATAAATAATTATTAGTTACTGAAATTAAATACTTCTTAAGGCAATAATTGGGTCAAGTTTAGAGGCACGTCTTGCCGGAACTACACCAAAAAAGAGACCAATACTACCAGAAATCGTGATTGTAATAGTAATAGCTAGTAAAGATACTCCCGCTTTTAAAGGAGTAAAAGTAGCAATTAGTAAATTACCTCCCATTCCTGTTGCAATCCCCATTAAACCTCCAAGAATAGAAAGAATAATCGCCTCAATAAGAAACTGAATTAAAATATCTTGAGGAGATGCACCAATAGCTTTACGTAAACCAATTTCATGTGTTCTTTCTGTTACGGACATTAACATTACGTTCATAATGCCAATCCCTCCTACAAAAAGAGAAATTCCGGCTATTGCTCCAGGGTTAGCGCATCTCAAACCCTATTGACAGAAGAATTACAGTAGAGGAGAATAGTTTGCTATGGATGCTGCTAACACAGAAACCATGTATTGATCATTCATGGCAGCTCGCCGTGATT
>Ga0208858_1000070_pt1 | contig 25561 bp, 21 predicted proteins | sample LakMenEpi16Nov12_FD_150704 | JGI IMG/M metagenome (GOLD analysis project Ga0208858, IMG submission 150704) | Freshwater microbial communities from Lake Mendota, WI - 16NOV2012 deep hole epilimnion (SPAdes) | ecosystem: Environmental > Aquatic > Freshwater > Lake > Epilimnion/Euphotic zone ...
CTTTACTAAGTATTTACATAGATTTCTTTGTTCGAGTTGGGTTTTTACAAGAACCACTAAGTAAGTAAAATTGAGGAACGAAATCCCATGATTGTTACTTTTATTGGGTCTCGTTCCTGCTCCTCCACTTACATCCACATCTCAATAATTAGACCGTCAAGAGTTCAAAAACACCAAGAAAAGAAAAAAGATCCGCCTTATGTTAATTAAATCCTTAAACCTTTATAGTACCGTTGATGATTGTGTAAATATCGTTTTAGGCAAATCTGGAAACCCTGATAAAACGATAAAATTTTCAACTCACATACATAAGGCGTAATATTTAAAAATGAGACAGGAAACAAATGTGATATTAAATCAAATGTACTTAAAATTATGCAGATAACAACTAAAACTACAACGCTGGGATACCTTATTTTATCAGACAAAGAATATCTTTCTTCTTTAGCAGTTCTTGCTAATTCGAGAAGTTGTATCTTCGCTTATTTACACCCATCCGGTGATGTTCGCTTGACTACTACTGGTAAATTTAGCACTGATATCACTGATAATATTCCTACTAATACCTACCCAGTAATAGGTTTTATTCCCTCTTTTACACCAAGTAATTTAGGGTGTTCAACTTTTTTGGATACCCATAAAGTCATTTATGCTTATGTCGCAGGAGCAATGGCTGGAGGTATTAGTTCTACCGAAATGGTTATTGCTATGGCAAAAAACAATATGCTCTCTTTTTTTGGTTCTGGAGGATTAGATTTGAATCAGATTGAACAAGCAATTTTAACGATTCAAACATCTATTCCAGGACGGGAAAACTACGGCTTTAACCTTTTAAGTAATCCTATCTCACCTAAAATTGAATGGGATACAATTAATCTTTACCTGCGATATGGAGTAAACCGGATCGAAGCTTCCGCATTTACACAAATTACCCCAGCACTGGTCTACTATCGAATCAAAGGTCTCCAAAGAGGGAAAGATAATCAGGCGATCGCTAATCATCATATTTTTGCCAAACTTTCGCGTCCGGAGTTAGCACAGCAATTCATGGAACCTCCACCATGGAGAATTGTAGAGAAGCTATTGGCTGACGGATTAGTTTCTCAAGAAGAAGCCCAGTTAGCTTTAAAAATTCCCTTGGCAGAGGATATTACAGTAGAAGGTGATTCTGGGGGACACACGGATAGAATGCCTACAATAGCACTCCTGTCTGCCATTCAAAATGTCCGTAATATAGTTATGGCGCAAAGAAGTTATACTCGACGAATACGGGTAGGTGCAGCAGGTGGAATTGGTACGCCAACAACAGCTGCTGCTGCTTTTGCTGCTGGTGCAGATTATATTGTCACAGGTTCGATCAATCAATCTTGTGTAGAAGCTGGCACTTCAGAAATAGTCAAAGAAATGCTAGCAGAAGCCGAAATAAATCAAACTGACATAGCCCCAGCAGCAGATATGTTCGAGTTAGGCTCACAAGTACAAGTTTTAAAAAACCGGACTCTATTCCCTAGTCGTGCTAAAAAACTTTACCAAATATACCGCAATTACTCTTCGTGGGAGCAAATTCCCGAAGAGGAACGGAAGGACATCGAAGAACGTTATTTACGTGCTTCTTTTGAGGAAGTGTGGCAATTAGTGGCTGAATATTTTAGTTTGAGAGATCCTCAGCAGCTAATAAAAGCAGCCAAACAGCCTAAACATAAAATGGCACTAGTATTTCGTTGGTACTTGGGTTTGAGTTCGCGTTGGGCGCAAAAAGGAACAAGTGATCGCAGCGTTGATTTTCAAATTTGGTGCGGTCCAGTTATGGGTTCGTTCAATCAGTGGGTAAAAGGTAGTTTTATGGAAAATCATCAGGAACGTAAAGTTGCAGTTGTAGGACTAAACATTTTACACGGTGCAGTGGCAGTAGTTCGAGCCAGGATGTTATCTATGCAAGGCATAAATTTACCAGAAGAAGCATTTCAATTTGCACCTAGCCGATTTGAACTCAGATAGCTAACAGAAAAACACTCTCGTTTAGAAACTTGTAACAATTCAAAAGAGAATAGTATGGATAATTACGTACCCACATTTCTTGGTAGCGTGCAGAAAGCGATCGCTTGCACTCCGAATAATAATGATGATACGGAAGAATACAAGCAAGAAGTGCTGCCAGCGGCTCGTCGAATTCGCCAATTGTCTGAACAACTAGGTAGCAATCAGCCGTCAACCGAACAAATTCAAGAAGTTATTGCGCTCTTATTAAAGATATTTGAAATTAAGCAGGTCGAAATGGCAGAGCGTCGGGAAAGATTAGACGAAATTTTGAGTCTCTATGGACTACAAAATATAGGAATAATATTTGATTTTTGAAAAACCTCCGTACACTTAAAATTCTCTGAAACCCTTTTGCCTGAGTACGTATGGCTTGCTGAAAAAGTCATTCCAAGGCTAGAGAAAACATGACTAGTAGTCTGTTAACCCAAAAATAATGGATAAAGGTAAGTAGGGGAAGAATAGAAATTTTTTCCCTATCATTTATCATTACCCGTCAATTATTTCTTGACAGACTACTAGCCCTCACGAAAAGACTTATTTAGCAAAGCCTAAGTTAAAAATAAATCTGTCAATCAACCTGATTAAACTCAATCATGATCACCAAAACCACCTTCACCGATTGGGTAACTTGCCCTCAACCCCATCCTCAGTCCAAATTGCGTCTATTTTGCTTTGCTTATGCGGGTGCTAGTGCTATGGTTTTTCGGACTTGGGCTAATTATTTACCCAAAACTATGGAATTATGTCCTATCGAAATTCCCGGTAGAGGAAGACAAATCAAATCACCTCCATACACAGAAATTCATCCTTTAGTCCGAGCAATAGCTAACAATATCATTCCCTATCTAGATAAACCTTTTGCTTTATTCGGTTATAGTATGGGTTCATTAATTAGTTTTGAGTTAACTAGGCTACTGCGTTCTGAATATAATTTTCACCCTTTACATCTTTTTGTTGCTGCCCGTCAAGCGCCACAATCCCCTGCTGAAAAACCGCCGATTTCCCAATTACCAGATACCGATTTTTTAACTGAAATATCTCAGTTTAACGGGACTTCCAGCGCAGTGCTACAAAATGCCGAAATGATGCAGATATTTTTGCCGATTATCCGCGCTGATTTTACAGTTTTAGAATCCTATGTTTATACTCCTCAACCACCTCTAGATTGTCCTATTACTGCTTTTGGTGGTTTACAAGACTCAACATTTGGTTATTCTGCTCTTTCTGCCTGGGAAAAACAAACTACTGCCTCTTTTTCATTACATCAGATAGATGGAGATCACTTTTTTATCAACACAAATAAAAGCACTTTACTTAATAGTGTTATTCAATCTTTACAGTTTCATATTTAAATACTGTAGCCAAAAAGCCAAAAAGAGAGTATAAAAAGAGGGCTAATGTAGTAGAGTTATAGCCTAGGCTGTTGACTTTTGTCCCTTTTTAGGCTGTTTTGGCAGCAATTCTCATTTTAAGGTTTCATGACATTTAAACCCTTACAGTACAAAGAGTTTATAATTGTTAACAAATCTGGGGATAGCGAAGCACTGCTGCAAGCAGTTCGCTGGAATGATGCAAATCTCGTTTCAAGATGAGAATTGCTGCTACATTACTGAACATTAAACAAAAATTTTAATCTTTTTTTTTAAAATAATTGTAAATCTAACCTTTCGTGTAAAATAAATAATAAGCAGTTATCAAAACAAAATGACATTATGCATAATTTATACATCAGTCTAACATGAGTTAGGAAACCAGGCATGAGAAGTAAAAAGATGAAAGGTATTACACATTTGGGTAGAAAAATTAGTTGGGTGAGTGAAAAATATTTCCCTTTCTACACCAAGTTATTGTTACCATTCGGTGATTTTAGAAAAAACGCTACCTCTGTTTGATGTGTTTGCAAAGGACACATTTTAAACGCCATTTAATACATCGGATACGTATAAATCTAATAAAACAAACATTTTTGATATTATCATGCGAGTTTTTGTTACTGGTGGCAACGGCTTTTTAGGTTCATCTGTTGTACATACTCTTGTAGATAAAGGGTATAAAGTCCGCTGTCTTTTACGTTCTACAAGCAACACATCTCGCATTGATGGGCTACCCATTGAACGAGTATTAGGTGACATTCATGACCTGTCTTCAATCGAAGCGGGAATGATTGACTGTGATAGTGTCATTCACTTGGCCGGCATCTCTGACTGGAAAGAAGTAACCTCCTCCAGAATGCATGAATCAATTGTTGTTGGCACCCAGAATGTTCTTAACACTGCTGTCAAGCTTGAACAGCGGCGTTTTATCTACATTAGTACAATTTCTGCCGTGAATGGGACTAATAGACCAGTTTTGCAAAATGAGGATACACCATGTACCTTAAACTTGAATAAGTTTGTCTTCGTCAAGGCTAAACTCGAAGCTGAAGCACTATGTTTCAATGCAGCAGCACTAGGTGTTCCTGCTCTTGTTGTTTGTCCTCCAGAAACATTTGGTCCTAATGATATTGATTTGATTACTTCTCAGAATCTCGTCAACTGGTATAAACAGTTAAATGTACTAGTATCAAAAGGAGGCGTTTGCGTGGGTTACGTAGATGATGTAGCAGTAGGTATAGTCGCTGCTTTGGAAAGAGGTAGACCAGGTAATCGGTATATATTAGGTGGGGAAAACGTGACTGTAAAACAAATCGCAGAACTAATGTTCAATATTTTGGGAGAAAAACGGAATATTATTGAAATCCCAAATCCGATTATCAATTTGGTAACAAAGGTAGCTTGTTCTTTACACATACCACTTCCGTATAATCCAGAGGTAGTACCCTATGCAACGCGATTCTGGTTTATGGATAATACAAAGACTGTCCAAGAATTGGGAGTCAGTTTCCGTTCCGTACGAGAAGCTTTGATTCCAACGCTGGCTTGGTTAAAAGAAAAACATTTTATTTAATCAATAGCCAAATTACGAGGGTGACTCGATGATGCTTTAACAGCAATTCTCATTTTGAAACGAGTGTGCGTCATTCCAGCAAACTGCTTGCAGCAGAGCTTCGCTATCCCGATGATCTTTAAGAATTGTTAAACCCTTGTCATGCGATGATTTTTATGTTATGAAATCTTAAAATGAGGATTGCAGATGCTTTAACCATTAACTTCTATTTCTTTGAAGTTTGGCAAAAACAATAACTCTTAAAAATTCATTCCAGGTTTCCTACAAGGATTTTTTAACGGATTAACCACAGTATAAGGGGTTGAAATTTCCAACTATCATTCGTTTGGGCGAAACGCTTATGTTTGATTTTGCCTATTTTACCAAAATTGTTGTAGCCTCTTATTTTGGCTATAGTATAGCAGTTATCGCTAGGATGAAATACTATCGATGGCGAAGTTCCTGCGACCCTACAGGCTTTATCTAACTCAAGTGCATACCGCTATATTGTTGATTGAATAATATTATGAATAGAGAATTAGGCATATCAGAAAGAATTGTTTGGCTTCTCAGTGAAGCTGGTTGTAATAACTTTGTTATCGTCAGTAAAATTAATGGGTTTATCTCGGAAACTGTTTTGCACCAAGCACTGCTGCTATTACAAAAAAAACATCCGATTTTAAATGTAAAAATTGAGTTAGGAGGAACTGTTCCTCTATTTGTTTCTAATAGTACTCCCAATATTCCATTACGTGTTATCAATCTCATAAGTACTGATGATTGGATTGAACAAGCAAATAGTGAAATGAATCTTCCCTTTTGCTGTGAGAAAGGTCCATTAGTGAGATTGGTATGGTTAAAGTCCTCACAAGAAAATTTTATTCTTGTGACTTTTCACCACGTTATTGGAGATGCTATAGCAGGTACTTACTTTCTTCGAGATTTGTTACAGATATCAAATGATTTAATGACTGAAGGTACTGTAAAAAGTCAAATACCTTTACCCGAAAGACCTCCAAGCGAAGAGCTAATTCCCACTAATCTACAGGGAATAAAAGGTGCATTTAACGCTCTGGGAGGAGGTCTACGCCAAGGTTTAATATTTACCAAACAACCAAAGAAAATCCCTCCAGATCAGGATGTTCCACCGAAAGAAGTACAGACTCGTGTGATTCACCGAAGATTATCGCCACAAATTACACAATTGATGGTAGAACGTTCTCGGAAAGAAAGGACATCTGTTCATGGTTTAATTTGTGCCATTATCCTAAAAGCCATAGCACGTAAACTCCAAAGCAAAAATCATGAATCAGTCAATTTGGGTTGCTTCTCTGCTGTCAACTTACGTAATCTACTAACGCCTAATATTGGAGAAGAAATTGGCTTATACTCCTCTGGAATTTCCACATTTCACCAAGTTTGTATTGATACTCCTGTTTGGGATTTAGCCAGAGAAGTTAAAACAAACCTTTCTCGACTACTAGAAAAAGGTGAGGCGTTTGCAACATTGATGCTACAAAAAAATCTATTACGTCAACGTCTCACTCCTCTACAAATAGCGCAACAAGCCAATCAATTTTTTCTATCTGCAACTTGCGTAACTAATTTAGGGATAGTAAATATTCCCCAACACTATGGTGCTTTAGAATTAGAAGAACTACATTTTTGTGTCGCAGGAAATGCATTTCCTGGAGGTGGTATTGGAATTGCAGCAACAACTTTCAACGGTCAAACAACATTTAATTTTCTATTTGGCAACCCTCTCATGACTCCCGAAAATGCTCTAGTTATAGTCGATGATACTCTAGATTTTTTAACTCAGGCGATTGTTACAGATAAAATCACAGGAGAATAATCAGTTAGATTTTTGATTATGCAGCAATGGAGATTACATAAGTTGCTAAAATACCGAGAATTTCAGACAAAAAAAATTAATTTGCAGAATCTTCAATGCTGGAAAATTTGAGTAATAAATTTTTGAAAAAATCCTCAGCTAAGACAATAATTAGTGTTACTAGTTTTTTATCTTTGTCTTGTCTAATTATCGGCGTTTACAAGTTTTTACCCAATACTGACAACACTCAACAAGCTTCTCAATTAGTTCAAAATACTAAACTTCACAAAAGGAGCTTAATTGCTGCTCTCGGTCGTGTCGAACCGCAAGGAGAAGTGATTATTGTTGGTGGGCCAATTGGAGAACGTGTGGGTAAAATATTTGTCCGCGAAGGTCAGCAAGTGAAAGAAAATAGCATTCTTACTTACTTAGAAAGCTACCCAGAAAAATTTGCGGAAAAAGAAGTTGCTGCTAGTCAAGTGAATGAAGCTCGTATTCGGTTAAAAACCGAAACAAAGCTTGGTAAAGCTGGAATTCAAGAAGCGCGATCGCGTCTTGAACAAGTCAAGTTACCCCAATATTTAGAAACTGAGGCACAGCAAGGGAACGTTAAACGCCTAGAATTGGAATTGAAAACTGCAAAAACAACTTTAGAACGCTTCCAACATCTCAAAAATGAAGGAGCGATTTCTCAACAGACTTTAGATGAGAAACTGCTTTCTTTTAACAGTAAGCAAGAAGAAGTTAATTCTGCTAAAGCAACATTAGCAAGGCTTATTCAAGAACGTCAGGCAAATTTATTAAATATACAAACCCAAATACAATCTGCACAAGCGAATCTAGAGCGTTCCCAAAGTCAAGTTTCGGTAACGTCTTCCTTGCAACAATTTAAACTAGCTCAAGCCCGTTTAGAACAGACAATTATTCGCGCACCGAAAAGCGGTCAAATACTGAAAATTATTGCTCATGGAGGAGAAAATATTACCCAAGACGGAATTTTACAAATGGGTAACACGCAACAAATGTATATTGTAGCGGAAGTGTATGAAACCGATATTGCAGAACTGCGCGTTGGTCAACACGCTTACATTACAAGCAGTATTTTTCCACGAAAATTGCAAGGAATTGTTGATAAAATTGGTCTACAAATTGGTAAAAAAGATATTTTAGCAACCGATCCGGCTGCACAAGTTGATTCCAGAGTTGTCGAAGTAAAAATCCGTCTCGATCAAGAAGATAGTAAACTTGTCGCTGGGTTAACTAATTTACGGGTAACTGTAAAGATTCATATTTAGAATAGTTACATATTATGTAGTAAAATCATGACACTAGCACTAGTACCGCTTTCGAGGAATTTAAAATTTAGAGTGAATACAGCATAAGTTTTTCACAGATTAGGAATGGTTTATTAACTTACACCGTACTGCACTAGTAATTCACATAAGAGGGAATTTCAAGATTAATGAATATTAAATATACCAGAAAGCCCATACCGGAACTAAAAGCACGAGGTTTATTAGGATATTTTCCAGAATTTAGAGATAACCCGCTTCAGTTTTTGGGCACTCTCAACAGGGAATGCGGTGATATTGCTAAATTTCGGATGGGGCCAATGTATTTTTACTACGTTAATCATCCTGACTACATTAAACAGATCCTGATTACAAACCGAAAAAACTATCACCGCGATCGTAAATTTTTAGTCGAAGGGACACCAATTTTAGGTCGAGGATTGCTAACGACGGATGCTGAGGAGTGGGAACGGTTACGTCGCATTGCACAGCCAGTATTTCATGCTAATCAAATGGCAAAGTATGCATCAATGATTTCAGAAGTTGCCACAACTTCGCTCAAACGTTGGGAGGTTTCGGCTAATAAAGGTCAACCCTTGAATATCGCTGATGAAATATTACGTTTGACGTTGGATGTCGTAGCTCCAACTCTCTTTGGTATCAATGTTACAGATGAATGCCAGAGTTTTATTAATTCAGTCAATATTATACAAACAGAGGGAGCAAAACGTCTTGTCACACCAGTGACTCTGCCTCTATGGATACCAACAAGATCCAACATCAAAGCAAATATTGCTCTACGAAATATAGACAGCACTGTTTTTGGAATGATAGCAAAATATCGCCAGCAGCATCAGAACGACCAACATAACTTAATGAATGCTCTAATTCAAGCCCGTGACGAAGAAACCGGTGACTCCCTCACAGACAGAGAAATTAGAGATCAAGTTGTTACACTTTTAACAGCAGGCTATGAAACTACGGCAAGTATCCTAGCTTGGCTATTTTTACTTTTATCACAACACCCAGAAGTGGAACAAAAATTGCGGCACGAAATAGATATAACACTCGAAAATCAGTGCCCTACTTATGAAAATATTTCCAGTATGAAATATTTAGGAATGGTAATTCAGGAATCTTTGCGTCTGTACCCACCCATTTGGATATTTGCACGCACCCCTATTCAATCGGATGATTTAGGGGATTATAAGATTCCCGCTAATACAGTCGTTTATATTAGCCCTCTTATGGTTCAGCGCCACCCTAAATTTTGGCAATCTCCAGAAGATTTTAAACCAGAACGTTTTGACGTTACAGAGCCGACACATCCTCAATTAGCTTACATTCCGTTTGGAACTGGCGCACGTTCTTGTATTGGTAGAAATTTTGCCATTATGATGATGCAATTCATCATCATAAAAGTATTACAAACATATCGCTTCTATTTAGTGCCAAATCAAGATATCAAACCTCAGTTCGATATTACATTGCACTCCCATCATGGAATTTATATGAAATTAGAAAAAATCTGAATATTTAAAATATATTCATCAATCAATACTATTGCCAAAATAAGAGCCTTGATAATTTTTGGCAAAAACGGCAAAAATAAGCATACATAAGCGTTTCGAGGAAAAGGTAATTTAGAATCTAAAACCCTTATCCTACCGTCAATACATTTAAAAAATCCTTGTCGGAAACCTTTAAGGAATTTTTAAGGCTGATTGTTTTTGCCAAGCAAGAGTGAGAAACGGGAGTTCATGGTTAAAGCATTATCATCTCACCCTCGTAATTTGGCAATAGTATTGTCAATTAAAAAATATTTCTATCAGAATATTAAATAAATGTTGCAAATAATACCTGTAGTATGGCTCAAAATGTGGCAAAGAACACCTGTAGCATGGCTCCAATTAATGAGCCAAAAAAACAAGTTAGTAGTAGTATTGGCTGGCATTGCATTTTCAAATCTTTTAATTTTTATGCAGTTAGGATTTCAAGCAGCTCTTTATGATAGTGCAATTGAAATACACAAAAAATTTCATGCCGATCTAATCCTAGCTCATCCTCGTGTTGAGAATTTGATAGATGTAACCTACAGACTACATTTTCCTAATCGTCGTCTTTATCAAGCTCTTAGTGTTGATGGTGTAGAATCAGCAAATCCGCTCTATGTGCGTTTTGCTGATTGGAAAAATCCTAGTCAGTCCAACAATCGTGCCATATTAGTTTTTAGCTTCAATCCAAAGGACAAAATTTTTGAACTACCGGATATAAATGCAAATTTAGATGCAATTAAACTACCTGATGTTGTACTATTTGATAGATTATCTAGATTTGAATTTGGTCCTATTGTTTCAAATTTTGAGCAGGGTAAAGAAGTTTCTACTGAAGTTAATTATCGCAAAATTACCGTCGCTGGTTTATTTAGTTTAGGAGGGTCTATTTTTTCCGCTGATGGAATTTTAGTCACTAGCGATTTAAATTTTATTCGATTATTCAATGAGACTTTGGAAAACGTTAGCTTAGGTTTAGTTAATATTAAGCCCGATGCCGATGTTGAGTTAGTGAAAGCAAATTTAATTAAAGAATTACCCCAAGATGTAAAAGTGCTAACCCATAAGGAGTTTATAGAACTGGAAAAGAAATATTGGGCTAATAGTTCGACTATTGGATATGTTTTTTCACTAGGTGCAATGATGGGTTTTATCGTTGGTAGTGTTATTGTATATCAAATTCTTTACACCGATGTTACTGAGCATTTAGCTCAATATGCAACATTAAAAGCAATAGGTTACACGCACAATTATTTATTAGGCCTAGTTTTACAAGAAGCTTTTATATTAGCATTTTTAGGTTATATACCTGGATTTTTAATCTCAAATATTTTGTATGAACTAACTAAAAATGCATCTCGTTTACCTATGAATATGGATTTTAATAGAGCATTATTTGTATTGATACTAACATTTCTTATGTGCTTGATTTCTGGTGCTATTGCAATATTGAAACTTCGAGATGCGGATCCAGCAGATGTTTTTAATTAACTAAATAGGTATCCGCTAGTGTTAGTGTCACGAAGTTTTCGCCATTGGAAATCGGTTATGTTTGGCATGGTCGCGCTGCATAACTAAGAAAAATACAGTTAAACAACTGATTCCATTAGGAAAAGTCCCAATTTCGTCAGATTTTGTCCTAAATTCTCGAAATAATCGTTCTAAATGATTAGTCGTGCGAATATGGGAATGTAAGCTGGAATCAAATTGATAGAATAGAAGGTAAGGCAAAGGGGGATATCACGGGTAAAGTTTCTGACAGCATCCGGTTCAAGGTCATGAGAGGCTACCTCACTTTTAGTTGTCCTTCATCCATAGCGGTCTTTTTTAGGCGTTTAATCCAGCTACAGGTGCTACAGGTATATTTCTGGTTTTTTTCCATTTTCGCCTCTTTACACTTTATTCTCTCCATTCCATCCTGGCGAAAACTTCGTGACACTAACCTATTGTCGCCTCCAAAAGCTCAATTCGTTTTGCTAAATCTTTGAAAGAGCGATCGCTCTTTCAACCTGCAGTTTTTGAGCTTCTGCAATTTCACAAGCAGTATCTACTGCCAGTTTTAAACGCAAGCCATCAGATGACATTTTTAGCATTAATTTCAAATTCAACTGAACATTTTAAACATTATTATCGTTGACAGCTTTTTCCTGGATTACTTCTTCAATCTCTGCCAGTTTATTGCGAAGGACTTCCTGAAACTCCATTAATTGAGAAACCTCAACTTTCTTCAGCGCGTCCCCAGAAACTTTATACAAAGAGCGTGTTGCCGTAGTCATTGGTTTAATTTGTTTTTCGATTTTTTCAGCGTCCGTACTTTGTGAAGCGATCGCTTCAGTTACTAATTGCCGGGTTTTTTGTACAGATAATTTTTCTGCTAACACCTTTTGGGTGATATTGATTCTAATTTCTTCTGCTTCTAATTCTGGCACTCCCAAATTTTTCGCTGACAGTTTTTGTAATGCTATGGCATGAACACCTTTAAGACCAGAAGACCTAATTGCAGCTTTCAAGTCTTCCGCTAAAGAAAGCATCGGAAAAATATTAGCATCAATAGAAGCGGGATTGAGTTGTAAATCTAAAAGTACAGTGAAAATTGCCGCTTCGCGTTCATCTAAGTCCAAAATAGCTAAACCTTGTTGTTGCTCTTCCGGTGTTACCGTAATCAGTCCAACAACAGAATTCATTCGTTTTTGTGCATTCAACCGTCGTACTACCGTTGAGAGAATACGGGGAATATCTTGAGGTTCTAAACCAGTATTAATTGCCAACTCCCGCACAATGGCTTCAGCTTTATCCAGAGGATTGAGGTCTTCCCGATGTAAAGAAGTAATTAAAGCTTTACGGTGCAAAGCATCAGGTTCAGGAATAATCACAGCTTGCAGATTTTCCCAACCCAAGTTTTTAGCACTGCGCCAACGTCGTTCACCATCAAAGATAACTAAGTGTTCCCGTTGAATTAAAATAATTGGTTCTAGTTGTCCATCTGATACCAGGGAACGAGACATAGACTCAATACTTTCTGATAAAAATGTTTGTCTCGGTTGCTCTGGGTTGGCTTGAATTTTCTCTAAAGAAATAGATTGGATACCTGATTGTGACTGAAGTTGCGCCCTGAGAGTTTGTAGCTGTGTTTCTAACTCACTTGATCCTTGAGAGCGAAGTTCTTCTATTTCGGCTTTTAGGCGTTGAATTTCTGCCTCAGCTTCTGATAATTGTTGGGATTGCTTTGCGCCTGAAAAATAGTTCGTGAGGTCAGGAGATTTGCGGGTGGTCATAAATTAGCACAGATTTAATTTGCACATTGAGACGATGATTGAGCAGGATATAGGATTTAAAACTTGTAGCCAAAATCAAAAAGGTACAACTTTTGGGTGCAACAGATTAGTTAAACTTTTGCGCTCTCTTTACTCTTGCTGCCAATCAAAGCTGCTAATTTTGAAGCAATTTCTTTAAAGTCATCCTTTGCTTGATGACTGGGGCGGTGAATAGCTAATGGTAATCCTTGTCCACTGGCGTTAACAAATTCAGCACTATCCCGAATTTCTGAAAAAGCATGGATATTCATCTGCTCTAACTGAGATGGTAATGCAGCCAACATTTGTCTATGGGCTGCACGTCGAGCATCGTATTGGTTGGGAACAAAGCCGAGAATTTCTGGTGTGGGTTTTAAGCGTAAATGCTTGCAATGGTAGTAATACCATTCCAGTAAATGAGCCGCTCCTTGAATGGATTTTGGCTCTAGCTGAACAGGAATAATTATGTGTGTACTGGCTGCTAGTGCCATTAAAGGTAAGGGACCCAGGGTAGCTGGACAATCAAAGATCATCAAATCATGTTCTAGAGGATAGTCAGTTAAGCGATCGCCTAATAAGTAAGCTCCTCGTTTGTGTAAAACTAATTCATCTGCTGTTTGGGTCAGAACCATACCACCCTGACAAATAACTACTTTATCGGTGTGTTCACTCCAGCACGGTGTCAACGGCCAATTGCCATCAAAATTCTCTTTGAGGACAGCAGCTAAAGTATGTTCTGGTTCTGGTTGATTTAAACCACAAAATAGTGTCAGTGACCCTTGCGGATCAAGGTCAAACAGTGCTACGTTATACTTGCGTTTTGCCAGAGCATGAGCTAGATGGACAGAAAGGGTTGTCTTACCACTTCCTCCGGCATTACTTATTACAGCTAATCTAATTTGCATGACTATTTTTTTGATGTTATGTGAGTATCATATATCGGATTTTCTACATCATATATTGATATATGATTTAAGAATATATTAGAGTCGTTGGGTAATAACCCTTAAAATTCTTTAATTCCTTTCCCGGAAAGCATTTCAGCAATTTTCACCATCTATTTCCTAACAAGTTTAATATTTATTCTTTTGCATCATATATCAATATATGAGAATTAACCGAATCTTGAAACATAAATTTTCTCTGTTGCTGCAACCTGTAGACTATTGCTCAAATTATGGGTTAAAAAAATAACAGTTCCTACATCTATGATTGAAGTCATAGCCTAGCACTGATAAGTGAAAAAAATTATCTGCCGATAGGAAAAAAATACCTCTGGCAAAGTAGCCAGAAGTAAGATCATTAAAAAGGAATGTGAGAAATATTAGTATTCCGAGAATGCCCGTTGTTAGATGCTGTAGCTACACCAGCACCAACTAGCTGTTGAGTATTTTCCTGTGGAGTTGGTTGAACAACAGGTGTAGCAGTTGGTATAGGATTCCGATTACCAGTGGTAGTGCAGATGAAGGTGCGGATAACCAAGGCAGTTTTCTTTTCTTTATATCCCTTACCGCTATCCACTACGTTAATATCTAAATAGCCCATAGCGATACCAGTAGCATTAATTCCTGATTCAGCAATGGAAACTGCTGCTGCTCCTTTGGTTCTGTAGGGAATTGTATCTTCCACTACGCCATCTTTGGAATAGTAGGAGAAAACACATTCACCATAGACAATCTTTACACCTTGACTGTCAAAAGCTTCATCAATACTGAGGAGTCGAATGGTTTGAGTTGAGTTAATCATGGTCTATTCCTTGTGATGAAATTGTCAAATGTTCATAAAAATTGCGCTTTGCGCTTTTCAACCACAACATCCCACAGACAAAATTGATGCTGCGGGATGTGGTTAGTTTTCTAGAAGTTGGCGTTAATTATTGAATCTTGGTCTTCACTGGTTTCATTCGAGTCCTTACGTTGAGCAGAACTGATCAGTTCTAGATTGCTGACACGAATGATGGGTTTTTGTCTGGATTCGTTGGTGTTTTTATCTATCCATCTGTCAAAGACTATTTCACCGGTGATCCCAATAGTCGAACCTTTTTGAACCCAGTCTGCTGCAACTTGAGCAATATTTCCCCAAAGTTCTAAATCAAACCAGAGGGGATTTTCACTTCTGTAGGGAGGTTTGACAGCAAGAGTCAAGGATGTTTTCATTGTTACGCCACGATTCGGCGTTATATATATCTATTTAACCCTAGTCAAATTAGTTAAGTTTTCGTTACATATTTGTAAATTTTCTTGCTGACTTACTTACAATGGACTTACAACATTCTTGTCAAAAGAGGATCTTATGGATAGTGATCAAAAGCGGAAGGTTGCGGAAACAGTATTTAAAGGAGGGGTTGGATTTATTTCCAGTCTTTCAGAACAAACAGCTAAGGGCATAAATGACCCTAAAGCTATGGAGATTACTCGAAATATTACAGATTCTTTGAAACAGGTTGATAGCACTGCTAAAAAGGGTGCGGAGTTAGGAGAGTGGATTGTTCGTGGTGGTGTTACGACTGCTATTGCAACTGTTACAAGTTCTACTGGTGTTTTAGCTACTGCCTCAGCTTTTTTACCTGCTGTTGCAGTTATTGGTGTTGGAGGGTTAGGGTTGTATGGTTTGTACCATGTTTGTAAAGGTATTTTGGATGATTAGTTTTTTACCTTCACTTGTTTAGGGTAGGTACTGTATTAGCAGCATCTTCACTAGGAGTAAGTAGGTGAACAAAATAAAAATGAGGGGTATTGCGTTTTATAAAATGGCTGAAACTCAATCAGGATATCGCATTGAGACAACTTTACATACCTTTAAATTTTCCTGTTCACCTACTTATCATCTGTTGAGGAAATAGATTCAGATGATGTTGGTAAAGCGATCGCATCTTTTACTGAATTATCCTCAATATCTTCGTTTACGGTAGGCGTTGTATTACTACCTGTTTCACTAAGAGTATCATCTGGTGAGGAATTGATTTCAGAGGGTGAAGTAATCGCATTATTACTGCTGAGGTTAGGCGTTTCTGTTTCCCTGCTTGTGTCACCAAGAATTTGCTCAATACTGGCTACAGTGGGTTCTTTCAAAACGGTAATTCTGTGGAAATTTCCCACTTTTCTAACTGAGATTCTTGCTCCAGCCGTGCGGAGTTTTGTTGTTAAGTCATTGAGTAGGAGAAATGCTACATCCAATTGACGGTAATTATTGATAATGGCACTCATGGTTTTTTGTTTGATTTAGTTCACCACAAGAGCGCATAGCGCAATCCTTTTGTCCAAAAATGTTGTTTGGTATCTTTGATGATGTTTAGACAGATTGCGTTAAAAATGTAGTTTTTGGTGTTAGTCAGGAAATAATAAAACTTCCCATACCAATCGAGGAGAGGCCATTTTCAACAGCGAGTTTTTGGCATCTTCTAATTTCAACAGCCAATTGTGATCACTGAGAAATCCCTTCCAGCAATGTTGCAGGTAATCTATCAGCCATAGTTGTTGATGAAAATCTAATTGCACCTCAATATCTTTGGCAATACTTAACGCTGTTAACAGATTGCTAGGTGGTTGAATTAGTTGTTGCAAAATTGATTGTGGGATAGATTGGAGTTGATCATGGTGAGCGATTGCGCCGAGCGCAGTGCCGCAGGCGATCGCTATTCCAGGAGAACCACCCGCAAACTGTATAACATTGGGGTGATTGAGAATTTCAGAACGTCCCACATTTTCTAAAACTGTGGTCATTTGGGCGTTGTTTAGTCGCTGAAAAGGAACAAGTTGACAACGGCTGGTAATTGTAGCAAGTAACTTTTGGGGTTGGGATGAAATGAGGATAATTGTGCCGGATATTGGTTCTTCTAAAGTTTTCAGGAGTGCATTAGCAGCAGTGGGTGGCATTCTTTCAGCATTTTCTACCACGACAATTTTGTAAGGTGCAATTAGAGGGGAGGTAGCAAGAAATTGGGTGATTTCTCGAATCTGCTCAATTCTAATTTGCGGTGGAGTTTTTCGCAGTACCCCAGAAGCTGCTATTTCACTTTCACTTAATAACTGTTTTTGGTGTAGGTATGTTGGTTCAACCCATAAAATATCAGGACAGTTAGCTAGGTTTTGGATGTTGAAAATTTCAGCGATAAAGCATTTCGCAGCTAAGGATTTTCCCACTCCGTCTGCTCCAGTAAATAAATAAGCAGGGACAATTCGGTTGTGTGTAATTGCACCTTTGAGTAAAGATACCGCTAAATTTTGGCCAATGATTTTTGATAACTGCCAGTTTTCTGCAATTGGCTGTGTAGATTTGGAATCTATATTTTGAGAAGGTTCACAAACAGAAAGGTCTGTTGTGAGATGAAGTAGATCAAGTTGCTTCATTTTTTGAGTTTTGGAAATTGTTGTTTAGACATCTCCAGAAATTTAATGTCCCTCTAACAACCGGAGCATTTTAGGTTAAATTTCCGAGGTGTCTATTGCATTTGCAAGAAGTAGTATCTACTGTCCGTTCGCTCATTTTTAACCCGCAAGATTTAATTAAGCCCTACAGGGCTTTTAATCCAGGCGATTCAATTGATTCAGGCATTTTCATCTCATATAAAGCTTTTGCGATTTTATGATTCATGCTATCCCTGTGCCTTAAATAATCACCTCTGGAAGCCTTCTATGATAGTCATAAATTTTACCAACAATTAACGGATTACTTAAAAATCACCTGTTTCCTTTTGCATTAAGGCTTTAATTCCTCTTGTCTTTTCAAAATCAGCGAACGGACAGTACCTACGAGCAAAGTTTGATAATTTGAGTTTGCAAGGCGAGTTTTTCATCTACACTAGATTTGAGCATTAGCTCTAGTTCCAACAGCATTTTCAAACTATTTTTCAGCTTGTTTACACAACAGTTAGCAACCTCTTGGCGTATGTAATACAAGCGTTTGGGATTTTTCACGTCTGCAAGTTGGGCGATTGTATTGTCGTCTTGACACCCGGTGATGATCATCTGTTTGACTGTTAGCCAAGTGCGAAAGGTAGTAGTCAGGGTAGCGGTAATCTTTAAAGCTGGTTCGTTACAGTTAATTAAGCGATCGCCAAATTCTAATGCTTGAGCAATGTTAACCAAGCGAATGGCGTTGGCTAGTTGCAAGCTATTAGCAGCACTTTCTGACACTAATTCTTTCACCATATCCCCATTGACTGTTTTACCCAAAGCATAGGTTTTGAGCTTTTCTAGTTCGGTGAATATCAGTCGTGTATGATTGCCTGTGTAATCTATCAATACTTTGTAGGCATCGGTAGTGAGTGTTACACCTACTTCGTTAGCTAAAGTACGAGCTTGCTGTATTAATGCTTGGGTTTGCCATTGGGGAATGAGAGGAAATTCTGTTACCTGTGCGTATTCCAGTAGGAGTTTGACTGATTTATTTCTCGCGTCAGGTTTGTGAGTGTTGGTGATCAGGAGGGTATTGGTTGAGGGAATTTTGGGGAGAATGGACTCCAACTGCAACAAAATTTCTTTTGAACAAACTCCCAGTAATGTGCTGTTGGGCAAATGTACTAATCTTCCTCCACTCCCAACTGGTGGTGTCATGAGATCGGATAATGCTTGAGGAATGGTTTCTTTAGATTCTGGGGGGTATTCTGTATAGTTAAAGTTTACCCATTGTTGATCTAGAGTGTGGGTTTTTAGTTGTTTGATGGTGCGATTTAGAAAGAATTTGTTTTCACCAAAGTATAAGTATGTTGGCATGGCAGTACGGCAATGGTATTATCGTACATGAGCGTTAGCTCTAAACTTACTATTTAGATTTTATTTCACTGTAAATTTCAATACGCGTTTGTCACGACCATGAATAAGTAATTAGTAAAAACTAATACTAATTAAACCACGTAGCGTTAATGCGAAATAAATGGTAAATACTTGAATAGTTTATAACTGTGGCTTGCATCAAAAGTTATCACTTAATTTCAAGGTAGTATATTATGTTTCGTCATGTATTTAGCTCCAAGACTCCTGCCAATCATGAAGTACAAGAAGACAGTAAGTTAAATAAAGACAGTGAAATGACTGGTTTAATAAAAATATCAGGATCTAACGAACCTAGTCGGCGAGCGGATGTAATATTTGTTCACGGGTTGGCAGGTCATCCGTGGAATACTTGGCATTGGCAAAACCCAAAAGATAAAGATTACCAAAAAGATAATTTTTGGTTAACTTGGTTGGGAGCAGATTTACAAGATGTTGGAATTTGGACTTTTGGCTACAGTGCAGCAAGATTGAGAGTTAACGGTTCAGCTATACCATTATTTGATCAGGCTAGTAATTTTTTAGATGATTTAGAAAATTTTGGCATAGGTGAGCGTCCAATAGTTTTCGTTACTCATAGTATGGGCGGCTTGCTTGTTAAGAAAATGTTAAATGTTATGGAATCTTTTTTGGAGGTTGAAAGTAAAAAAGCAGTTTTTCAATCTACTAAAGGAATTGTATTTTTATCTACTCCACACATTGGTTCTGATGTTGCTAGATGGACAGAAGCTTTCGCAAGCTTTTTTACGGTTAATGTTAGAGAATTAATAGCTGATAATGACGAATTACGCAGACTTGATGAATGGTATCGCCAAAAAGTTGATACATTAGGTGTTAAAACAAAAGTTTATTATGAAACAGAGCCAACTAAAGGTATTGTAATTGTAACCAAGAGTAGTGCTAATCCTAGTATTAGAAACGTACAACCGATTGCCGTAGAAGCAGACCATGACTCCATTGCTAAACCAAAAACAACAAATAATAAAGTGTATTTGGGTGTCAAAAAATTTATTGAAGAATGCTTACCACCTATAAAATTTCTACCCCCAGCTTCTAATCCAATACATCAACTACAAGCAAATAATACAAGCACTAAGATGTATAGCCAGATAGAAGTTGAGGAAGCAGAAGAAAACTTAGTGATTGGAAATGATAACGATTCTTATAGTGTAAAAGATATGGAGTCTCATATAAAAATAGGGACTGCGAAGAAGAGTGAAATAATAGGAAATAGAAACAGAACAGTACAGCCACTTTCAGGAAAATTTACATCACAACAAGATATTGGCAAAGCAGAAAATACAAAAATTACAGGACAAGAGTTCGATAGTTTATAGTTTTACCAATTTCTTGTTTTAGAATTGCTTATATTAGATTATTAAGAAATAATTTATCATAGCAATTTTAACAATTTCGGATGTTAGGCTGAATGTCAAGAAAAACAAGTTTTTTAAAAGTTAAAATCAATTGTTGGAGATGTTACAATGTTAAAATTCGATAAATTAACCTCAAATATAACTCAATTATTTTCCAAGTTTTCAAAAAATTGGTTACTTGGAATATCTAAAAGTGTTTTGCTTTATTTACTGATTTTTTTGGTAAGTGTTATTGGATGGATTGGTTTAGCTAATTTTATACCTGAAATACTTCCGCCCAGTTATGGGTCGCGTGGGTCGCAAGTTGCAAAAATAATTATTGATCATACTTCAAGCGGAATAACTATGAACCAAACTAGAAAACAAATTCTTCAAACTGGAAAAATTATCTTGCAATGTACTTTACAAGGCTATTCAGGAGATCACAAAGTTAAAATTTATAAAAAAGGAGAGGGCTTAATTTGGGATGGTCTTCTTAGATATGGTGAGGAAATTACATCTAATGAAAATTTATCTAAAGGTAAATACGCATTTGAGGTTATTGAAAGAGGAAGAGAGTTACTTCGATACATAGAGGTTCTTTGATTTTTGGATAGAATCAAGGTTATTGATTCTATCCAACTAGGGTTTGCTAAGTAGGTCGGCGTTAAAGAATCAATCTATGTAACGAAATATAAATTAACGAATACCTTATAAATAGGGTGTTTCACGGTTTTTACAAAACTAAACATATATCGATTTTATTGGGCCGACTTACTTAGTTAACATTGTTAACTAACAAATATAATTCATTCAAGTAAGTCATCGTGAAAATTTATAACTATGCCATTGCGACCGAAACGCAGTCTAGCAAAGCAATCGCAAGGGCTGCGTCTATTTTAGATTTTGTTACATAGTTATCTTTGTTTGTGCATACTTACTTGTAAGTAATTTTCTGATTATCTCATTACATTAAACAGAAAGATTATTATTATGACTTCATCAAACCAAAACCAACTTTGTGCCATAAACTTTGACAGTAGAATCAAAGAGTTAACCGAAAACTTTATAGGTCGAGAGTGGTTTTTTGCTGAAATTCAACGATGGGTGCAAGAAGAAAACACAAGATTCTTCATTTTGACCGGAGAACCGGGTGTGGGGAAAAGCACGGTTGCGGCTCGGCTCACCCAACTTTATAAGGACTATAACGAATACGAGGAGTGTAATAAGTATGTTGCTGCCTATCACTTCTGTATTGCTCGACAGATAAGCACAATTGAGCCTAATAATGTACTGTTATCTTTGGCAGCTCAATTGATCAAATACTTTCCTGACTATGGACAAGGTCTAGTTAATATTGTTAAGCCCTTATTCTTGCAGGTCAATGTCGAAATTAATATTGAGAATATTACGAATAGTCTTGTTCAGGGTGTGGTGATTAATAACCTGTACACTCACTATCCGAAGCAAGCACTGGATATTGTACTGCGTCAAGCACTTGCAGCATTGCCTAAACCGCCAAAAAACCCTATCTTAATTCTGATTGACTCTCTCGATGAAGCCGTAACCTACAGCAATGAGAATAATTTAGTAACATTGTTTTCCAACGTTGATGACTTACCCCAGTGGGTACGTTTTATTTTGACTTCGCGTTTAGATGAACAACGTGTACTCAGTTATTTTAAGACTCTCAAACCTTACCACTACCATTTGAACGAACACTCAAAAGAAAATAAAAGTGATATTAATCAATATGTAGAGCAGAGAATGTTAAGTGAGCGAATACAGAAGCAAATACATAAATCGGATGTAAATTCTAGTGCTTTGATCAATCAGATCACTGAATTAGCACAAGGCAATTTTCTTTATACAAAAGTTTTGTTGGATGATATTGAATCGGGCGGACAACCCATTGATAATCTAGCTGTATTGCCAAAAAGCTTGAATGAATTGTATTACAACTTCCTATTACGCCTGAAAGATGAATGGGAAGATAAGTATCAATTTATTTTTAAAATCTTAACTGTCACAAAAGCACCTGTGACTAAAGAAGAGTTAGCTAATTTATTGAGTGAAAAGCTAAGTGAGATTGAATTGAGACAAAGTTTAGGAGTTGTTCAGCAGTTTCTTGATGTTGTTAAAAATCAGTACGCAGAAGAGACTTATAGTTTGTTTCACCAATCGTTGCAAGAATATCTGCTTGATAACAAAAAGAGCGAGGTTTTTTATTGTTCATCCAGGGATGGACATCGGCTAATTATTGACTACTACTGGCAGTATCATCCCCACGACTGGCAGGAGTGTGATTGCTATGGTTTACAATATCTAGCTATTCACTTAGAGGATATGGCTGTTTTGGAAAAGCCACCAATTAAAGCCAGGAAATATATTGAAAAACTGCATCAGTTACTAGCAACTGAGGTTGAGGGACGTAACGTCTGGTATGATGCCAAAAATCTAAAAAGTTATACATTGGGTTTTCTGGCAGATGTAGAACGTGCTTGGCGAATTGCTGAAAAAGAATTTATCACTTCGCAATCAATAGTTTTGCAATGTCGTTACGCCCTAATAATCTCATCCATCAAAAGTTTAGTTGAAGATATATCAACTAAATTAATTATAGAACTGCTGAACAAAGATGCAGATAAAGGTCTAGATTATTTTAAAATAAAAATGTCTAACCAACAACTCAAAGAAAATGATTTATTCATTCTTACGACATTACAACCCCATGAATTGCAACCCGAATTAGTAGAAAAACTTTTTGAATCCATAAATGGATTGTCTGACTACAATTATCAAATACTGATCAAATCTGCGTTGGTGCATTTATTACCAGCGTTGTTACCAGATATTCTGAAAGCGGCACAAAATATAAAGGATGAAAAAGTTTGCGTACAAGCCTTGACTTTGTTAATTCCTAAGTTACGCTCTTTACCAGACAAATACTCTGATCTTATCCATGTTGTAGACAAAATAGATAAGGAGGAAGACAAGAAAAATCTCTTGAGTTTACTAGCCAGTTATATATTGGATGAAAATTTACCAGAAATATTAAAGAAGTCAAAAGAATTTGAACAGCAATATCTAGCTGATATCATGATTGCACTAGCGCCCCGTTTAAATATACAACTTTTAGAAATTGCACTAGATATAGTATTAAATAATTTTTCTTCTAATCAAAATGAATATGCTCTAACTCGTGCTTTCTGTGGATTAGTGTCTGCTCCTACCCTAACTGAAAAGGTGATAAAGACTATTCATGAAAATACGCAAGTATTTCAACATAACAATCTCAGACTCTATATTATGATAGCTTTGATGTCATACTTATCTTTAGAGCAAAGAAAATTTGTCTTACAACAGATCCAAGAAATGGATAATTTAGATCTCGATGACATACGATTTTATCTTCCTCAATCTCTGTTGTGCAAAGCTCTAGAAAGTGTGTGTGTAATACATGATAATTCTTATAAATTTGCTATCCAATTTTTAGAAACCTGTATAGAACCAGCAGAAGTATTGCAAAAAGAAAATCAAAAAGTCATATTTTTTGATGATTCTTATTCTGATTTACCTTTAAAGACTCCCCCTGAGCAAAAGCAAAAATTTGAAGAAGAAATAAATTATAATACGATTAATGATATTGGTTATCGAATTGAATCTATTGGATGTTTTTTGTATGATCTACCTAATAATCAACACAGTGAAATTTTAGAAAGGCTAAAATTATTAGAAGAAGTACAAACAATTAATGATCAAGAGCCTAAATATTTAGCTTTAAGTAAATTGGCTAATGTTCCTAACTTGAGTGTAAACTTAGCCAACAAGATTCTACAAGAAGCACAAGGGTTTCAACGTCATGATTTCCGTATTCAGATCATAAGTAAATTAGTAGAATATTTATCTGAACCATTACTACAAGATGTTGTAGTACAAACTAGGTCAATTGCAAATTCCGACGAACGAACTAAGGCTTTGAGTGTGCTATCACTCAAATTGTCTCAAACACAATTACGTCGTGAATTACAAGATTTACTGGCAACAGATGACAACTATTGCATAGTTGATATTCTTGAAACACTAACATTACAGTTGCCCTTAGAAAAACTATTAGAACAACTAGATTATATAACTCAGTATCTTGAGGTTATAAAAGAATCTCGCAAACCTATTGTTTTGACAAATTTAGCGCGTCGATTACCTTTAGAACAACTAGAATATATCTTACAACAGCTAAGAACAATTAATAATGATTATATTGATGAAAAGCTTGAGGTTCTATGTGAACTAGCACCACGCTTACTATCAAACTCAACACTCTCAGATTCTCTATATAACCAACTACATAATCAATATAGAGACGAAGTCTTAGCTACTTTGTCATCAAGGCTAGAAATTATACTTAACCAACCTTATGAAATATTACAAAATTTACAGAAATATAATGATGAGAATAGTGAGAACTTTAAAGCTTTAGTCTTGAGAGTATTACCACCTTTATTTTCTCTACATGAGTTTCAAGAAATAGTTAACATAGCGAAGGCGATTCGGAATGAAGATGTTCGTGCTGATACATTGATAGCAATAGTACCTCAATTAGTAAAACTTCCTTCTAAAGACCTTTATAAGCTATGGACTGAGGATATAATTCATATTATAGCTAGGCGTGAGCGTACATATTTATTGTTAGGTTTACAAAAATTAAAACCTATTATTTCTGTTTTATGTAACCAAAAATCAGGAGAAACAGAAAAAGAGAAAGCAATAGTAAAGATAATTCATGCTATCCAAGATGTGGGAAAGCAGTGGCCATAAAAGTTGACCCATATCTAGATTTTTCTAGTTCTTAATAAACTAGAATATTATTGAGGATAGCATAATTATTGTAATTTTAAAAATACCCCAATCAAAACAAACTCAACTGCTTCCCCACATCACCTTGAGGCTCAACAACCAAAAGTAACTCATCCCTTTTTTTAGCCATCAACTCCAAATAATACCCACTAGAATAGGCTTCAGAATTAGTCAATCCCTGAATTCCTTGATAAAACGTCACAACATCTCCAGTATTACCCAGAACCAAAAGAGCCTTTTCACCCTTCTTAATTTTCCGAGTAATCTGTAACTGTTCCACTGGAAAATCACCAGAACGAATAACCTTGGTTAATTCCTGGTAATATTGTTCTGCCTTAGCCTTTGACAGAAGATATTGTGTCAGGTAGTTCAAAGGAAACTCCTTTTCCAGACGAGAACGGTCTCTTTTCCGCCATGAACCCTTAGTAGTAATTTTACCATCTTCATGCCAGATAATATAATTCTTAGCTCCTCTAGAGGGAACAAACATCGCTTTAGCAAGGATTTCCAACTCTATTTTGATACCAGTAGGTAAAGCATTTTGCAGCTTTTCAAATATCAGCAGAGGTTCAGAGTGGGAGAAGAACACACCATCAGTATCACTTTCAACCTGGATACCTCCCGCTTTTTCAATCACATCA
>Ga0208858_1000072_pt1 | contig 25277 bp, 15 predicted proteins | sample LakMenEpi16Nov12_FD_150704 | JGI IMG/M metagenome (GOLD analysis project Ga0208858, IMG submission 150704) | Freshwater microbial communities from Lake Mendota, WI - 16NOV2012 deep hole epilimnion (SPAdes) | ecosystem: Environmental > Aquatic > Freshwater > Lake > Epilimnion/Euphotic zone ...
GGGTTATATATTAACTTACCTTGAGTTGTGTCACTTGAACATCCTCCCACATATCGAATAAATCCCCTTGTCAATAGGGTTTGAGATGCGCTAACCCTGCCATCTTTTTTGGGAACTTCTTCTTCAGGAGGAGAGGTAGCAGCAACTTCTGGTGTTTGTTCTTTTTTTGTTACCTTCCCATTCATCATGGGATTGAGGAGCATAAAAATTAGTATAAATCCTAATCCAAATCCTCCTCCAACTACTATTGTGCGTGACCAGGGAGAATTGACAAGTGAATGTTGTGTTTCTACTAATTCCAATTCATCTGCTAATTCTACATCTGATTCACTAATAATATTTTGATTCTCAGTACCAGCAAGGTTATTTTCAGCGTTATCTTCAGCGAAATTGAGTAAGTCATCTATCTTATTAGATTCAGTTCTGTTTTCTAAATTCGTTTTCATAAATATCCCTATTGTATTTACAGTAAATAACTAGAAATCTCAATTTTTATGGATTAGGTCAAAAGTATCTTATTAATTCAATAACATTCAAATCTTCAGATTGATTAATGCCTAATTTTTGATGATACTTTTTCGATAATAAACATAACTTCTATAAAAATCTTATGAAATGATATTTTGTCATTAAGATTTTTATTTTCAATCAACCACTAGCAATAAAGTAAATATCTGTTGTGTGAGATTAAGTTTGAATTTTTCACTCCTTAATATAAACCTAGTCAAAGTTGAGAACTGTAGTTTTTTAAAAGGGAACACTATGGCTTACGCTATCGACAAGCTAAGTGCATCGCAGGGAAGAGTATAGAATTTGAGAATAAAACCCGATTAAAAAACTATGGGTTTCAAAATAGATGCGGTTTAGTTCAAATAAGGCTCTTTATCCAGCTTTCCTTCTCTCAATTCTTTCCTAAATTCAAATCTGTGATTTCAATAATTTCCAAACCTGACCTGCGAACCGAATAAATTTTCTGAGCAATCTCTGTAGTTTCTGGAGGTTTTTGAGGACTTTGTATTACTTGAACTGTCACAGTTTTATTAAAAGCTATTCCGTTACCAGCATTATCCTCTTTATTAAAAGTCACCAGAGTAGCAATCACATTTACTTGCCATTTTCCTTTACCTATCTTGCGTGGTTCGCTAACATATCTTGGTACTAGAGAACTTTGTAAACCACCTTGAAAGACACTTGGTGGTGTGAGTTCTGCTAATCTTTTCAGAAAACTGGCTCGAAAGTCTTGTTCTTCACTTAATGCAAAAGCAGCTTCCCAAGCTTTTGTCGTAACTCTTGCAGTCCCTTTTGTAACTTTGATATTAGTGCCATTATCTTGTTGAGTAATAATTTCTCCATTTTTAGTTGATTTGATTAATCCATCCCAATTGAACATTTTTACCAGCGTATCAACCACAAATTTTTTAATCACTTCTGCTGAACGGTCATCAGGTTCGAGTGCTTTCACATTGATTGTATTCCCATCAGCAATCTGGACTAAAGATGGTGGTTCTTTACGAGCTAAAGTTGAAGTTGCACCATAATTGAGCATTTGTAATAGGAAGGATAAAGAACTACAAATCAGGGATATTACAGCAACAATAGCAATGGGATTAGATACCGATTGTCCAGAACTTAAAAACTGTAATGCTTCCCTTTTAGGAACTTTGGATTTAGTATGATTTAGCATAATTTCTCAAAATTGATAAAGTTCTTATTGATAAACTTTTTATTTGCGAATCATGGCTGTAATTCGGGACACACTGGCAGAAAGAGCAATATTACCTGCTGAGATAGCACCACTAGCTAACCATTGAGCGCCATTATTAAGCTGAGTTAGCACTGCTAGACCACCTCCAGCAGCAATTCCTGTGGCTAAAAATGGGGCAACTAAACCAATAAATGCCAAAAAAATCATCGGTTGACTAGCTTTGGCTGTAGCAATTAACTGTCCAGCTAAACCTAAAATAATGTTGAAAGAAAGTTTAGCAAGACCAACAGTAAAAAACCCTGTTAACCAAGCAAAAATTGCTTTATTACCAATTGGCATTAAAGAACCTCCAACTGCTAAAGGAGCTATCAATGCAGTTAAAAGTAATGCTAGTTCCAACCCCCATTGGTAAGCATTATTTAGTGCTAATAATAAACTGGTAATAAAAGTGGTAACAACTGCACCAATTGCCGCGCTAGATGCAGCAGACAATTTGCTAGTAATAGTTCCCACTAAACCATCACCTTCAGCTTCGGAAGCTGCTTGGTTGATTTTGTCCAAACCTTGAGTCACCCAACTACCTGCTGCTCCTAAATAGCTACCACCTTCTGCATCTTTAAAAATATCAGGAAATTTGGCTTCTAAATCGGCTCTTGCTTGTTTGAGACATTGTATTCCTTCTTCATTTGATAATTGAGAAGAACGACATTCTTGAATAGCATTACCTACGGCTGTTTCTAATGCTGCTTGTCCTAGTGCTTGTTGGTAAGCGGCTCTCAAATCAGCATCGGCTGCGGTGTACTCTAATATATAGTTATTGACACTGTTAATATATTCCCTCAGTGCCAAAGTGCTATTCGCTAGTAGAGAACCATTATTAGCAAGAAGAACAGTGACAATTAAAGGCCAGATTAATTCACTAAATGCCCTTTGTTCTTCGTCATTAATCATTTGCTTACCCCATTGCACCATGAATAATGCGAGGGTAGCAACTGCAAATAATACTCCAACTTTACAGAGCGAAGCATATAATCCACCTGTAAGAGTTTGTTGCCATAGATCATTAAAACCTTCTGCTACCAAGCTGGCACCAGCAGACGCATTTTCGATTAAATCTCCTGCACCGAAGTTATTTGCTGCTAGTATTGTTTGACCAAGCATAATGTTATTCCTGGTAGAATAGAAGTGAAAAAAGAGTTAATTAACTCCCTATTGAAGAATGTGATTAGTGTTAAAATTTTAGGGTCAATATATCTTATTTCTTGACATAAGCAGGGTCTAATCTACTCCAACCAGTTAACTCTAAATATTGACTAGTCATACCAGTAGATAAAACTCTTCTAGCTCGATTTTGTTCTGATTGACTTTCAGCAATTTGATTGAGCATGAGGTTAGTTTGTTGGGCATCATGTCGTGCTTGTAAACCATCAGTACGTGCCTGTCCTAACATGGAGACAATTTGAGCATTTTGAGCAGCGATCGCTTTGAGGACATCTTGTGAAGCATCCATATTTTGAGCATCTTCAGCTAACTGCTGTGCTTCAGTAACAGTTTTGTTGGTAGCATCAATTTCCGATTGAGTTCGTTGCTGTCCTTCTTTCCCTAAAACACTAGCTACTGTGGCGCGGGTACTATCTCTTTCTAGTTGTTTCCCAGCTTCCACCGCACCAATAATGGTGCTACTTTCTGCTGCTATCCCTCCTTTTTCTTGCAACTTATCAGCTAATTTTTGACTAGCTGCTGTAGGGTCTGGTATCCCCATATTTCCCTTAGATTCTTCAATTGCTGCTTGAGCATCTTTTTGGAGATTTCCCCAACTTTTATCTACTTCTTCCTTTAGCTGATTCGCTACTTCGTTGAAATAGCCGTTTATGTATCCAAATGTTTGATTGAAGAAGTTGTCAAGTTCTCCTCCTAAGTCAATGGCAAAGGCATTACTTGGTACAGTTATTGCTGCTAATATGAAACCTGATACAATAGCAGTTGAAAATAACTTTTTCTTGTTACTTTTCATGATATTTCACCTGTTGAGTAATTCAATAAATGAATGATATTCCCAGAATATTAGACCTTGTATTTTAATAATTAAAAAATTGTGTATTAATTTGGTATTAAACCCTAATTTCTCCGTGTCCTCTGTGCCTCCGTGGTATGTCTTCGACACGCTTTGCGAACGTTCCTAATTAACTTGTGCGTAAGTCCTAATACCATTTCTTTATGAGGCATAGATTTCCTTTATGCTACTATTTTCAATGGTTTATCAGACTTAGTTTCTGAAATATGAATTTGTTTTGATTTTAGTTTCACCTCTTCTAAAATTTCATTAGCCTCCTCAGTAAGTTCTTCACCTCTAATCATTTTGATGTATACTTCAGAAAACCTGACTATTCCCGTAATAGGATCATCTTTATATTTCCTGAGATATAATGTTCTGAGTTCCTGTTCTTGGGGATTATTAGCAACAGCAGCTAAAAGACAATAAGCAGGATAATAACGGCAGAATGTAAATTTACCATTATCATCTAATAACCATTGTGAATAAATACCTTCCTTTTTGGGAAAGAATGACTCGGTACTATTACGAGAAATGATTTCTGTTGGATATTGAAAATATTTGATAAATGACTCTATCGCACTACTTTGAATCCGACCAATCAGCCGAGTTGTCAGGTTAGCAAAGATTTTGGCAGATGATTTACTTTGATAGATAGTATCTGGTTCTTGTGCTGATAAAATTACACGAATTCCAGCTTTAGCACCATTAGCACATAATCTACCAATTAGTTCGGCAATTGCTTCAAATTGAAACAAAATTGGTGCTTCATCTAAAAAGAAAATTGAAGCCTTAGAACTCAGAGCGCGACGCAAAGCCGCAGCATAAGCACTTAATGATAAAATAGCTGCATCTGCTTCAGAAGAAAGAGAACGCAATGCAAATACTAATAATTTAGCATCAGTACGAAAACTGGAGGGTTTGCTAATAGATTGACCAACTCTACTATTGAGCCAAAATTTTAATCGCAACCTAATTTGGTCTAGTGCTTTTAATTGCTCCTCGCTATTACTGGCAATTGAATCTAGTTTAATATAACCAGGAGAGCAATAGTTATAAAAGTCATTAAGTGTAGGTGTATCATTCCATTCTTCTGTCCCCAAACCTTTTTCTAATGCCAATTTATAGCGTAACTTAATGTCATCATCGGCAAAGAAAGTTTCAATTGCTAAGGTGATGATACTTTCAATATTACTCACCATCGTAGCATCAACACCAACAGAATTAGTGCCTATCACCATTGTCATAATTGTAGATTTAAGGAAATCTTTAAAATCTGTTAATCGCTCTTTTCTTAACTCTGCTTCTAAACCTCTCAAATCTGGTAATTCAAACAGGTTATTTGTTTCACGACTAATATCAAAATATGCCCCATCTTCCCCCATAAAATTAGTATAATCAGTAAAAGTGCTACTACCATCAGGCTTGGGATAATCAAGAGCAACGACGGGAATATCTTGAGCTAAAGCCGGGGTAAGTAAACCAGCTACCAATACCGATTTACCTGCGCGAGTTGTTCCAAATACTGCTAAATTTTTGTGATGGTTGTATAGATCTAAATGAATAGGAGTACCACCTTCATCAGCAATTAATTCAAACCCGGTTTTATCTCCAGTTGCAGTTTTAATTACTGGCATTAGTCCGGGGACTTCACTGCTAAAATAAGGCAAACGGCGATTAAATGGTTTAGTCAGCAAGTTTTGCCAAACAATTGGTAAACATTGTAACCATACTTTCCAGGCATATTCCATTTCTCGCACCACAACAGCCGGACGGAGAAAGCAGCTAGAAACATAACGACAAGCTTCATCTAATTTTTGACGTGAGGGACGGTGTATCAGAAAGACGACTGCGGTATTAATCGGCACTGCACCTTTATAAATGGTTTCTTGTGCAGCGATCGCTTCTTCCATGTTCAAGTTGGCTTTTACATCCACGCTGTTTTTATCAGCAGACATAGCAGAAGAGACGATAGATTGTTTAGTCAGACGTTGCAGTGCTGTTTTAGCTAACCCCTCATTAGCTCTCGTCAGTTGACAAATGATTTCTGTATCAGAAACCTTATCTCTAGCAATTAGTTCCCACAAATAGCGCAATTGAGCATACTCATCCACCCAGCCAATCGGTTTTTCTGTGAATGTTAATGCACCAATATAATGGTCTTGTAAATTTACCCAAGCTCTATCCAAAAAAGGAACTGATGCTTCTCGTTCTAAAATTAAGTGACGGATGTGGAAATCGCTATTCTGTTCTTCCCGCAATCCATCATCATCCAAAGTCAACAAGTGCGGAATATTTGGAGGTTTGCTGGTATTAAATTGTCCCCAAATTACTCCCCACAGTTCCTGAGAACCCAATGGTTTGATATTCAACCCCATTTTATTATTGAGGGTTTGTTCCCATAGCTGAAAGCCAGATGTAAAGCTATTTTTGAGAATTGATTCAATGCGTTGATGTCGCACTTCGTGAATTTGTCCAGTAAATTTATGCCAACTTTCTTTAGCTTGGAGAATGAATTTCTCTACAAAGTCCGCTGTTTCACTATTTTCAGCAACAGTATAGGTACAGTAAATTCTCAAAAATTTGTTTTTGCGATCGCCTTGATTGGTTAAATCTCTAATTCGCAATCGTTCTGAGCGAATTAACAACATTAGTTCATTACTGCGACAATTTTCTTCTAATGCTTTTAGTTCCTGTTGACGGTTATGGTCATCTGTAAATGAACCCAGGTGGAAGGTTAAAGATTCACCATAGGGTATTTCTTTCAGTCCGGCTTCTATACCTGCAAAAATTGGTAAAATTTGACTATCTGGAAGTGAAGAATGGATACCTTGACAGTCAAAGCAGAATTTAATTTGAATATCGTCTTTTCGCTTGAGGATAATTGCACCAACATCTTTTCTGCCGGCTATGGAGATATTAGCGATCGCTGCAATATGAGTTAAGTCTTCAAAAGGAGTCAGACGTTTAGCTACAGAAATCTCTTGGGCAGAGATATTTTTATTTCCTACCTTATCTTTAGATATTTTCCCTTTCGCTGAAGAATTCATTGCCATGATTTCGGTACTCAAATAATGTAATTTTTTCTGACTTTGACCAATTTAAAAAGGATGCAAGCCTTGAAGTTTAGATAGTTTCAGATTCTAATTTATCCCGCTATGCAACAATTTTTGATTTTTTTACCTAGCCTGTGGTCGGGAATATTTTGAATTCGGCAAGACCATCTTTTTTGCATTTGATGTTAGTATTTCTGGTTCTTGAATTAGGGAATAAAAGCGTTTATATCCTCTAGTAACTCTGGGTACTGTGAGAAACTTTGATAACCAGGTTTTATTACTGGTAAGAGTCCACCAAGTTCCCCACCCCCAAGCGACAACTAATCCAGTCACTAACCAAGAAGCTTGAAGACTTTGTTTGCAGATTAAATATGTAATCAGTGCAATAGCTGTCCAAGGAAAAACTTGATCTGCTGGAAATGGTCCAATTCTCGGCTGTTCCCCCAAAATTCGATTGACTGTTCTAAATTCTTTGCGCTTCATCATCTCTATTAGTTATCTGAGGTTTTTGAAGGTGTAAATTTAATCTAAACTGCTATTATCAGACTGAGAGAAAAGCTGAAATTTTGTCCGTTGTATTGTCAAAAAGTAGTTAATTTATCCAAGAGTGATAGAAGTTGTTGAGAAACGAGCGCTCGTTATGCAGAAAAATTCAAGGATCTGGAGTCAAAATTAAAACTGTCTTATTGTCTGGCTTTTAACTTAAATTCTGTACCTCGCTTATCTGGAATCTGCTGTAAATCTCTAAAAGCTACTCTTCAAGAAAGAGTTCAACCCCTCTTTTTCTGAGCTATTTAAGCCGCATTACCAGTAATTAAACCTGTGAGAATATCGCCAACTACAATAGTAACGCTGATGATCAGTGGAGTTCTCGCTAAATTCTGCCAATCTTCATCATTTCTGGCAGCATTGACAATTCTCACCAAGGAAATACCAAGATACAGCAGAAACAATGCTCTAAGAACATTAAAAAATAGTGCAACGGCATCAGCAGGCATTCCTGCAAAAGCTCCTGTCATCCATGTTTGTGCGCCATTAAAAAATTGGGCATTTGCTGATGTTGTGGTGAAATCAAAAGTGAAAATTATACAGATAATGCCAACTGAAATGGCATAAAAGTTGATTCCCCAACGGCGTTGCAATTTTTCAAATTTAGTCAGCAATTTATTTGCTACTTTGGGAAATGCTGCGATGATGGCAGTCAGCAAGATTAAAACAGACATCAGCAGGTGATTAATGGATGTATTTGCCAGCACTAATGCTGTTGCTGCTGCTACCAATAAGAAAATTGAACTTTTTTTATTAACTGGGCGACGCTGGGATACTATTGGATAAACTTCAATTGCCTGTTGCTTAGGAATTTGGTAATTACTGCAATCAGGATTATTCTGTATTTTCATGTTTCAATCTTTATAAATACTTACGAATAAGCATCATTTTCTACTATCGTGCTTCTCTGAGTCAGCTATCAAATTTCGTAATTGCAGATATAAGATTGTGTCTACTTTTTTTCAACACTTATTTCTAAAACATTGGTATAAAATTTATAACAACATCTATCAATTGATATAATAAATTTAGCGTTGTTGAATGATGGGATGATTTTATCTCACGCTCTAGATGTAGAGGGGCAGAGAGTAAGTAATCGAACAGAATTAATTATGCACATTGTCTTTCTAGTCCCTAGTCCCTAGTCCCTGACTCTTTCTTTAGGTTTCTAAATATTTAATTGCCTTTTCAATCTCAATTAAAAGTGAACCTAAATCTTAAGTGATTACTTGTCAGACAATATTTAAATCAACATCAAAATACGCATGAATCATACGATTTCTCATGCCGATAATTTGTCGCCAAGGTAAGTACCTGGACAGAATTAATTACACAAATAAATAACATAATATATTAAGATATAAGAGGGATCAACGCGATTTTGTGAGGCTGGGTAAAAACGTGCTTTTTACTACGTTAACTACAGACATTGATAAAAATCATTAATGGGACAAATTAAGTTATTTTATACTATTGTGTAGTAATATTATTTAAGTAAGTTGATCAGATTTTAGGTACTAAACAAACCTAATACTCATCTCTATCGAAGGAAAGGGATTACTACTATTAGCAGGTATAACTGATGTTGCATAGGCTTCTACTCGCCTACTTAATTGCAGTTCTCGTGAAACAATTTTTGCTTTATCTCTTTGAACGTATCCAATTTGGCTACCTCTAAATAAGACACTTACTGCATTAGGATCGTAAGGATTATCAAGTTCGGCTTCTAAAGTAAGTAAGTCACCAATACTAACTTGGGAAGCTGTGATAAATCTATTTTCATAAGGAATTCCTCTAACTGGCGATTCTAATTCTTGACCTAAATTTCTAATAAATTGTAAACTCTCATCGCTAATAAATACTTGATTTCTAAAGTTTATAAGCTTATTTCGTTCAATTGATGAAACATTCAATTCATTAAATATATAATCATTAGGTAAATTAACAAACCATTTTGTAAAAGTTCCATAATCCGGTTCTTGATCACTATGCTCATCAAAATATTTATCTGCTATCTGTAATGCTAAAATCCTAGAATTAACACCAAGACTACTTGCCCAACAAGCAAAAACATTATTAACACCAAACTTCATCATTCCAGGAAGATGCTGCCATGAAAATGGTAATTCTTTATAAGTAGCTTGACGTTTGAAAGCAAGTATACTGAGAAAACCATTAATTCCCCAAGGAAGTTTATAAGTTACTCTGTCAGCCAAATATCTGCTAAAAGATTCACTTTCTTGGGGATTCCAAAAATTTCTTCTTAATTCACCTATTGGTGTGCCATTTATCCAGTTTTGAATTAGAATTAACTCATCTTGAGAAGCAGCATATTCAATATTTTTAGGTAATTCCATTTCTTTCAAGTTACGACAAGCTGCAAAAGCTACTTGAATAAATGTAGCACTGCAATGTAGTGGATCTGCTAAGTTAAGTATTAATTCTTCATCAATTATTTCTAAGAAGTTAGTGACAGTTTCTTCTAATGTTTTACAACTTGATACCCTCAAACCTGTTGAAGAAAATATTTTTTGTAAACTACTACTTGGAACTTGTTCAATTACCCAAGATGATACATTTTTAATAGTTGACACAAGTAAAGAATTATCAGTTTCTTTTCGTAAAGCTTGTATACCAACTAAACTACTTCCAAGAAAATTAGCAATGCTTGACTCATCTTGTGTATCTACTATTTCTTCAGCTAACATTGCAAGGATAGATGAATCAAGATAACCAATTAGGTCATTTTGATCTATACGTCTTTCTATTAAAGCTAGTAATAATTTATATAAAGGACTGTCAACTTCTTCGAGGTTAACTCGGTTATTGTATTCTTGAATTAAATTGTTGTCATTATCAGAAATTTTAACAAAAATTATTTGTCCTTCTGTTTCTTTGCCTGCCCTACCGGCTCTTCCACAGATATTCCAAAAATCTCGTTTTTTCAATTTTTTAGTGTGTATAGTTTCATTTCCCTCTTCGTTTGTTTCAGTCCACCTGTATTCTAAACTATGGATAACAACTGTTTTAACTGGAAGATTTACACCTTGTCCTAAAGTATTCGTGCTTACTAAGATTTGAATACTACCATTTCTAAATTCATCTTCTATTGCTTGTCGGACAGGATCAGGTAACGGACCATAATGTAAAGCTACTCCATAATGAAGTGCCTTTGTCAGAATATGTTCTTCTCCTAACCATTCACTAGCCTCATAAAATGAAGCTAATTTTGGCGTTTCAACATAACGAAGTTTATTATTTGGAAGCTCGTTTGATGCCTCAAGATACTTAAGTGTTGTTACAAGATTCTTAAGGACATTTTTCGCCTCGCGTGTTTGGGCGCAAAATACAAGAACTGGTCCCGTCTTTGCTAATCTTGCTGCTAGACTAGCGGTACTTTGGCTTTTATTATTAATCTCTGGCCAGCTTTTTCTCTCTCGTCTACCTTTAGATGTCAAGTTACCAGTATAGTATTGCTTCCTTTTAATAAATGAATGAACCCAAGGATGTTTACCACTTGGTAAAGTTGGTAAACTAATATATTCAATTTCACCATTACTTGGTGAACGCCACTCAAATTTTGCTATTACTTGCCGTGATGGTCTTTCTTCAGCGTCAATATGGAGGGGTTCTTGCTGACTTTCACAGAGCCAAGCAACAAAATCATTAGCATTGATTGATGGCATAACAGCAGAAATAAAAATAAATTTTACGTTTGGTATTGTCTGTTTAATTCGTGTAATTAGAAGTTCAAGTAAAACTCCTCTACCTAAATTGCCTTGTTCTTCTAGTTCATCAAGTAATGTTTTTTCTTCTGATAGTTCATCCAGAGAAGAAATTCCTTCATCAATAATGTGTCCTTCGTCAATAATAATAACAGCTAATTCTTCAAAATATTCTGGTTGAGTTCGTAGTAGTAGATCAACTTTTTCTGGAGTAGCTATCAATACATCAGATTGCTTGATTAAAAAATCCTGAAAAATATCAAATTCAAATCCACCTAATAGAGTAGATACGTGATAGCCAATGCTTCCTAACGTATCTGATAAACTATTCTTTACTTCATTAACTAAAGCTCGATAAGGAGCAATATATAAACAACGAGAATTTGGTTTTGCAGTTAAAGCTGCAATTATAGCTAATTCAGCAATGAAAGTTTTACCAGCACTTGTGGGCATTTGAATGATAAAGCTATCATTACTTGTTAAAAGATTGTTACGAATTGCTTTTAATTGTGATGGCCAAAATTCAACAATACCTTTTTCAGTAGCAAGATTTCTTAAATAAAATTGCCATATTGGATCTTGAAGTAAATGGCTCGCATATTCATTTAGATTTGACCAAGTAGAGCGTTCATTAAATAGATCAAGAATCGTTCTGAATTCTAAAGTTATTGTACTTAAAATTGCATCTCCTGTTTTCTCAAAATTCCTATGGCTTTTTTCCATATTAAGACGACAAGAAGATAAAAAATCTTGATTCCCGTTAAGGCAATATTGAACGAAGTCAGAAATAGATTTATGAAAATATGCGTGAGATGTAAGATTAAAAATTTCGTTTAACGAAAGCTCTCCACTAGCAATACCTCTAGTAATTGTTTCCTGAAAAGAATCAATTCTTGATAAAGCTTCATTCGACATATTCTGCAATATTTTTATTTCACTACGAAGAAATTTTATTATTGTTATTCTAAATATATTAACCAGTATTATATCGGGGGTATTTGTATTGCTTTCAGGTGTATCATTGTCGATAATAGTTAAAAATTTATCTTCAATTAGCCGACTTAGACATGAGGCATTTGCTTGATATCCTGCAATTTCATAGCAGATTGCAGCATTTATAAGCAATAGCTCTTTATCATCGTCATTTGCAAACTTAGCCAAAAATTCAAAATTTTGAGCAGTTAATTTTAGATTTTCAAGTAAAACTATCCTATCACCAAAATTTTCTTTTAACAGTAAAATACTTTCTGAAAAAATATAATCACAGTAACGCCAAACTTTTTTTGGATCAAAACTAAACTGTGTCGTTGATTGTTCAGGAACAAATTCTTCTTGTATAGCACGCGCTCTTGCTTGATATACATTATTTTGAAAATTTGAATCTAAATGGAGTTCTTCAAGTCTTCTTTGTGTATTCTCTAAGTAGTTTTGTTTATCCATTTATCCAACCTTCAACTGACTTCCAAGCTCGTGAATAAGATTCATCAATAACTTGCCTTAATTGCTCTACAAGTATGACAGTCACAGAAAAATTAATCAAACTACTGCTTATTTCATAGGAATTTAAGTTACTCAGTACATCCTCTTTCCAAGTTGATTTTTCATGTATTAAAAATAGGCGATATTCTTTATCATAATCTATTCTCTGAAGCCTTAATTCTGAGAAAAATTCTGCCTCCTGATATTTCTGAGCATGATATAGAATTGTACAAAAAAATTTTAGTATCTCTGGATCTTGTATTGCATCATCTTTTCCTAAACTATCATGACCCTTAATCCCTAGTTGAGGATCATAAGTTGATGATTTTGTTTTGACCTCTCCATAACAAATCAAAGGTTTAAGAAGTCCATTAGTTTTTATAAGGCAAAGGTCAGTCAGTTTCATTGCCCAAGATGTTTTTTCACGATATCTCAATTTATAAATTGGAAACCAAAATTCTTCTGAATCTATAAGAATCTGAGATGCTAATACCTCTCCAAAATTGCCTATCCAGGTAGAGAGTTTCAAACCAGGTTTATTACTGGGTAGTATTTGATTATTAACATAATTCTTAATTATGATTTCAACGCAGCTCTTGAGTTTTCCAAGCTCAAGGTCTTCCAAATCTTTTAATAATAAAATACATTCCCTCTTAATCATTTCAGGATCGCCGTGACCAATCAAGAGATGGTATGAAAGATGGTTAAGTATTGTATCTTTAGGATCAGATAAGTTAGGCGAGGAACATTCTGTGATGTCTCTGACCCCAAATTTATATGAACATGGTTCTCTTTTACTATTACTGAGCCAAATATTAAGCAAATCTTATCTCCAAAAATTTATAATACTAATCTGAGCTTTACTCAAATAATTTGTTACCACTATAACTAAAAACCAGGGATTTTTATAACATTTTTTCTGCGTAAAATAACCAATCTTTGAGCATAAACGCATATCAATTATCTTGACAAAAAGCTATACTTGGTTTGGTTTCTTTATAATTGATTACTTGAAATTGTAGTCCATATTGGGGATGTTCCCGCCAAAAACCCATTAGTTGTAGTGTATGCCCTGGTTGAATATTAGCAAAACTGCCAACAATGGTTGTTAAATCTTTGATACTGGAGCGAGTTAAGCGTGCCACTGTGTAGCCAGACTCCTCCCAGTAAAAAGTGAGACTTTCTACTACCCCAGTAATAGTTTCTTGGGGAACAGAAGCATTAATTTGTTGGGAAGTCTGGTTTGGTGCAGTGGACATTGTTTACTCAAATTATGCTGAGTGCAGTCATCACAAAGTTGTAAGTCGAAAGCAATAAAAGTAGAATTACAGTACTTGTATACTAAGATTGAAATTCAAATAACACATAATCTAGCCTGATGAAGAAAGTCATGAGCATAGGCTTAACTGTCAATAGTTATAGCAGTCGCCTCAATTGTTAGGGCATTTTTCTGTTCCCTTTAAATCAAAATACGATTTCTTAAGCATTTTAGCAACTGCTATAAATTAAACTGCTGCCATTAAGTCTTCCTGATTGAGCGGCTGATACTCTGGATTAGAAAACGACCGAAAGTCGTCTTTACACAAAGCAGTTATCTGACACAGTAGCCGAAATTGGAGCGGTGTCGGTGGTAAATTTACACGTTCTACTTTCAGTATTACTGAACTGGGGTCGCGTTCAAGAAGTTCAAAAACTTCATTTCTTAAGTAACGTGGGCAATAGCCTACGATGTGGTGATCCTCACTATGAAGAGTTAATGCTTGGGAATCGTAGGAGTTTTGAAATTCATGAGCTAACCATAATTTTTCTCCAGGTTCCAAGCGATTAATCCGCTCAATTGCACATTGTGGCAGGTGTCGCAGCCCATGTACAAAAAAGTGCAGCTGATATTGTCCTGCTGCATCTGGCTCTGGGCAGGGAAAGACCGTGAGTGTGTCTGTTTCTCGTTGTCCACCACTACGGGCTAGTACTGCAATTGGATCATCTTCATTTTCTGGAATATTCAGCCATTGCCGGAAACTTGCATAATCAGGACGGGAACGAGGCAACAACCGATTAGAGAAAATAGGAAATAATTGGGTTGATGTATATTCTTCATTCAAGTGCGGAAAGGAAGATAAAGGTGCAAAACTGCACATCCGTTCTGCCGCTTTTACGCCTTGGGTGTAAACAAACTTGTACCTTGTACCATCAAAGGTCAACCGACCAATGGGAAACCAAGAGCGACTATTAGAGTCTTGCCAAGCTAAAAATAATGTTTGAGGTGTCTTCACTGAAGTAATTCCCTTAATTTAAGCAGCCTGTGTTGGTTGAATTCCAGAATATTCTGTGCAAACTCAACGGCAATAGTTGAAATGCGCTTACGCTGAATACGACTAAAAATTAAGAGCGTATTTGCTCTTGAGATGCTTTCAAGCCGCTCCAGCCATACATCGGCTGCTTGGGGATAACGATGAGCAACTCGGTGAAATACATCAAAAGTTTTAAGGGGCTTTTTGTCTTCAACACTGTTATAAAAAGCAGAATAACATTTATTTGCATACGCCTCGATTGAGCGTTTCTGTCTCTGTCCGTCAGGGAGGTCACGTCCCAAACACGAAGCATGGTCATAAGTATGTGCTAAGTGTACAGTTTCTGTAGATACCACCTTATTTCGCACAAAAGCCCAGTTTTCATGATGCCGGTCTCCGTTACCAATCCAGGCATCTAACAACAGGTAGCCAACAAACACTTCTACTGCTGTTTGGATACCGCTCGGTGGTGTCCAAGCTATTGGCAAGCCCACATAATCTGCTGCAATAACTTGCAGAACAATATCTATTGTATGTTGTGATGCGCCATAGGTAACGAAGGTAGGGTAATTTGGCACAATTGGCGTGAGAATTTCGTTGCCATGAACAAGTGTCCCTCCTCCTGGTAAAAAGTACGGTGAAACTACACCCCAATTGCCTTCCCAAGTTTCTGCCAGATCATAAGTAGCATGGGGTAATCCTAAAAGCTCAGACAACTCAGACGCTACTTTCTCTGCCCAATCTTCTCCTAAATTTGGTCGCGCTTGCTTATATAGGCAACGCCCAAGTTGTTCATGTTCAAACCAAAATTTATACTTGCTGCCCATCATCTCGTTACTGGAAAGCTCATAATCTGCTTCAGTAACAAAAATGATAGGAAATTCAGGAGCGGGCTTCATTAGTAATTTATTTCCTTATTAATAACTTCAACCACCAAATATATCTATATTACCAATTGCATACTCCGATGAATCTACAGTAGAAGATGGTAAACCCTGAAGTTCAGCTTTGTTCCGCATACTTTCCACCTTATCTGCTTCTCTAATAGCTAATGGATTGATTTGCTGACGTTCTGCTAACAGCGTCGCCACAGAAATTTCCAACACTGGTAGTTTACTATTGGTAGGTACAGGTACATCTTCTGGAAACATTTGACAGAAAGTAGTAGCCGCAGCCCTCTCCACAATAGTTTGGATTTCTGCACCTACACAACGATTAGTTTCTTTCAACAGTCGTCGCCATTCTTCTTGACTATAAGGGTCAATTTTAACAGAAACATCACCACTAAATCTATCATCAAATCTAGCACAGTGGAGTTTAAAAATACTGTGTCTTTCTCCATAATTAGGCAGGTCTACTTTATAAATGTAGTCAAATCTGCCTGCCCTAGTTAATTCTGGTGGTAGCCATTCCAAGCGGTTGACACTGGCGATTACAATTACATCACTGGTACGTTCTTGCATCCAAGTGAGTAACTGTCCTGCTAACCTTCTAGCTATATCATCATCTCCAGCAAATCCCTTATCAAAGTCATCAAAATAAATAACAACTTCATTCAAACAGTCTACTAAATTTAGTAATTGTTTCAGTCTTCTTTCTGCTTCATTACCATAGCTTCTCAAATTACCCCAATCTACTAAAATCAGGGGAACACCTAAAATTTGGGAGCATACTTTAGCAGAATGTGATTTACCCGTACCTGGAGGACCTACCAGCATTACACCTTTAGGAACTCTGAGTTTATAGGCTTTAGCAAGGGGACTAAATAATCTTTTAAATTTCTTAAAAGCCTCCTGCATCAAATCTAATCCTCCCAAGGGAACTTGGGGAGTAGGAATAAACTCAATTCCATAAAGTCTGTTAAGCAAATTGATTTTATATTGGAGTAGTTGTTTAGCTATTGTTTCTGCACTTTTATCATGAGAATGAATTGATTTTAGCCCTTTTATTAAATCGGAAATGTATAATCCAATCCCACTACGGACAATTGTAATTTTGTCAATTTCGCTCAAATTTGATGGTAAAATTCCCTCTGCTTCCTCATTAAGACTTGCAGTAATTTCTGAGATATCAGGTAATTCTTGAGTAACTACAGGGATTTGAGCAGCAAGTTCTGGGTGTAAGTTAGCTTGAGAACCTAAAAGAATAGCGCATTTTATTTTACCAACAGCAGATTGGGAGAAGGAAAGATTGAGCAACTTTGATTTCACCCATTCAGATATCAAGAAAAACTGCGTTTCTTGGGCTACATTAGCACTAATCCAAGGATATAGATTCTCGATGATTAATACTCCTCCTCCCTGAAAACATTCCCAAAAATTCAAAATTCTAAAGTGGTCTTTAAGCTCTTGTGTCGGATTTAGAGTATAACCATAAAAATATTTAAAACTTAAATCTATATTATTTACGCATTCAATTTCCTTAATTAGCTCTTGTCCCAAATTCCATAGATAGCACTTAATGCCTATTTTTGAGCAATACTGGCAAAGAGAGCGAAGCATTCGATATCTTTCTTGTACAGGAGATTCACAAATAATCACAGGCTCTCCTGTAGTGATGAAGTTAGTCAGTTTTGCTAAGAATAAGGATGCCATATTATTATATCCAGAAGCTTTTTATAGGATTAGTACCGCAGTGCGAAAATCAAAATGAATACGGTATTGAGCTTTTCAGATATCTGAAATAGGGTTCTAAACTACAAAATTTTTAACAATTATAATGGTGAGTCCACTTGTGCCGTGCTGTACTAGATTTATACTAATTCTGTATGATTATTGAATCTTTGAAAATCCAGATTAGCCAAAACTTTGGGTGACATTGATGAGAGTTTTAGCATACATAACAAGATTCAAATCAGATTTGTATAGCCAAATTCTAATGATAATTTGAGGTTTTAGCTAGGATTAAACTACGTAATTTCTTTCTATCAAATGATAGATGCAGAATGTAAATAAAAATAGATTAAGTTACAGATTTAGAGTAAGAGAATTGTCTTTAAAATAGGCGTATGATCAATACTTTTCTGATTAGTCCACAATTTACTTTGTCGTCTGGGTAAAGGAATTATAACTTTTCCCCCTTAATCAAAAGGTATTGGAAGTGCTGTTACTTGTATGCGACAATGGTGACTAAATCAGTTCCGGTTTATCCTATTATTTTAATTCCCACCTTCGCTGATACTAAAAATCTCTCTCCTTGTATTAAACCAAATGGTAGTGGTAGTGTGACTGTAGGTGCTGCTGAAGAACGGTTTGGACAAGTGCTAAAATATTATTTTGGTGATTGGGTGCGATCACAACAAGAAATGCTACCAAAAGGTCATGACCGTCCTTACACCGCAGACTTTGTAATTGTAGAGCCAACAAGTGAGTTATATCTCGATATTGAAGTGGATGAAAGCCATTGTTTTTCTACAGGAGAACCAACACATTTTATTGGCGATGATGATTATAGGAATAAGTGTTTTGTGGATGCTGGATGGGTAATAATTAGGTTTGCAGAGGAACAAGTAGTTAGTCAGCCAGAACGCTGTTGTCGCTTTATTGCTAATGTGGTAGCAAAGTTGAGTAAAAATGAATCATTGAGTTACCAATTTACAGATGTTCCACAACTGACTCCTGTTAAGCAATGGTCAAGGAAACAAGCAGCTTCCTTGAAAAAAAAGAAGTATCGGCAAGGCTACTTGTCAGCTACACCATAAAAATAGCACCGAAAACCACAATCCCCAAATATTTCTGGATCAACAAATGTGATCCATGGATCACAAAATGCAGTTGAAACCTCCGATAAAAATAACCAACTAAGTAAGTTGGCGTTAAACAATCAATATATGTAACGAAATGTAAATTCAACAAATACCTTATAGATAGGTTATTTCAGGGTTTTTACAAAACAAAATGTATATTGATTTTATCCTGCCGACTTACTTAACACTGTTACAATATGTGTTAAGTGCCTGGTAGATTACGGATATGGCTGCGCTAGAGCAAAACTTAACGCACTATTCCAGGTTAAATCAGAATTGCAGTTTATTAAATGTTTAATGATCCAAACTTTGAGAAAATCTAGCAATGTATCTGATAACCTAAAAGGTAATATTCCAGCTAAAAGCTCTACTGCTTTGGCACATCTACACCAGATACCTAACAACGGTGTCAATTATTAGTACCATGTCCGATTTTAACCCTAATTCCACCCAACTACAAACACAACTCGCTAAAAAATACTTTGATTTATCCCCTTCTATCCAAAAGATTATCCAATTGTTTTCGGCAATTTATGCACCAATAGACAAAAATTCATTCCTCAGTTGTCTTTCCCAAACTGCTGCCTTAGACGAAAAGAATAAACCTTGGACCACTAAAACCCTCAGTTACCAAATTGAGAAATTGGTAATAGCAGGTTTGCTAGTCAAGGAAAGCAAATCAGGACCTGAATGTCATCCCTTACTCACAGAAATTGCTACTCGTCATGCTGTAGAAACTGGAAAGTTTGAGATACTAGTTAAAGCCGTAGAGGAAACATTACCAGTAAGTAATCACTGGAACAAAAATTCTCGGATGTTCCGCAGTCTCCGCCAGTGTATCAGAGAAATCCGCATTGGACTTTACCGCCAAGACCCTATTTTTATTAAAAAGCAAATTGAAGATTACCATAACCATAGTTATAGCGAAGAAAAAATAGTCATAGAAAATATCTTCAACCAGATATGTAATAACCCATTTGACGCAGATTGGTTTAACACCCTACCAAAAGAATTATATCAAAGTTGTATATCAAGTGTCCTCTTCAATTCAGCATTAAAATTATCTGACTGCGAAGATGCGTTTATGATGCTGGAAGCAGAATGTTATGAACCTGGAAAATATTCCTCAGATTCTTTGCATCTGATTTTAGCAGAACAATTCCTATTACGGGGTGAGACGGCAGAAGCAAAAGATTGTTTGGAACGGATATCAGAGGAATCTCAAAATAACGCCGCTATTTATTGGGGTTGGTTGAGTTTTGTGCGGGGTGAAAATGACCAAGCAATTAAATATTATACAGATGCCCTCAAAGCTATAAAAAAAGCCACAGGCAAACGCCAAATATATTTTAATACAATGGGCGGCTTATTTTTTATCCTCGCCCTATTAAAAGATGGTTCAGCAGAACGCCTCAAAGAAGCAGAAGAGTATGCCACATTAATGTCCCGTGAATCAGATCATTGGCTCACATTTATTTATGCCAGACTGAAAATGGTATTGCAAGTTCAGCGAGGTGATATTACTCAAAAAGAACTTGTAGTAAGTGCCTATATTGCTTCGGTGGAAGAAGAAAATAGCTTACAAACATTGTTTTGTTCTCTGTGCCTTTACTGGATGGATGCTGAGAGTGCCAAAAAACGCTTACCTGATTTACTAGAACCATTATATCGGAGATCGCTCGCATCCGGTCATCATTGGCTGGCAATGGAAAGCGCAGAACTCCTATCTCGACTCAAACCCAGCAGCAACTATAAAAAACAAGCAGAAGCACTAAGAGAAGATAGCGGCATCCAAACCATAGTGGATGTAATTCAACCCCAAGAAGCTTGGGAAATGTGCCTCAATGCCCTAGCAAATCTCCAGAAACAACCACAAACCCCTGGCAAACCAGAGTCAGAAATGCGGTTAGCATGGTTCATTACCTTCTATCCTAGCAAATGTGTCTTGCAACCCAAGGAACAAAAAGTTAATGCCAAAGGAGAATGGAGTAAAGGTCGTGCCATAGCCCTTAAACGTCTTAGCAGTGGATTAGCGGATTTTGATTACGTCACACCCCAGGATATGCGAGTCTGTGGTTGTATTGAGACATATAGCGATGGCTATTACGGCAAAGTTGATTATACCTTCGGTGAAAAAGCCATCTTGGCATTAATTGGACACCCAGTAGTTTTTTGGGAAGATACGCCTAATATCCGGGTAGAAATCGTCAAAGGAGAACCAGAACTATTGGTGAAAAAAGAAAAACAAGGTCGTCTTACCTTAGAATTTTCGCCCAAATTACCAGAATCACAGAACATTCTGCATATTAAAGAAACCCCAACTCGCATCAAAGTTATTGAAATTAGTGCGATTCGTTGTTAGTTGAATCACGGTAATTAGTCCGGTGCGACCTGAAAAGGTCATTTAGTAAGGGAAGCCGTCTTCCTTAGAGGATTCACACCCTCTACCCCTATGTAAAAAGACTTGAAAAGTCTGGTCACGTCTAAGTAGGTAACGAAACAGACGGAGTGCAGACCACAAATGTAATTTATACTATCAGCCTAAGACGGTATGAATGCTAAGGGAAAGTTCTCCAAGGTGAACGAAAGTGAATTGTCATTAAACTGCGTGATTTACCAAAGAGCCAAATAAGGCTGACAGGCTATACCCAAAAGGGATGTGGAAGGATTAGTGATTCGGATTTTCATTAATCGTGTGAACAAACTACCACCGCAGGAAAGATAACACCTAAAGAAGAACAGAAAAACTAAGTGATACAACAGGGTAAACCCTACAGAGTCTAGAAAAGGTCGAATATTTCTAGTAAGTCCGAGGTAACGAAGACCGAAATCTTTGGAGGGTAGAGGATGAGAGAAAAAGCGAATGCTGGTTTGTAATGAATCAGATAAGGGTTCTAAATTTGCCCTTGAGCGAAAAGCAAAAGCAGACTTCTCTTAGGTCTTATATGAAAGAGACAAAAACAGAGAAACTTAATCTAAGGATAAGTTAGATGGTGTATGCAAATACAACAAACGGACTAAAGAAACCGTTAGAAAATTGGAGCCAAATAAACTGGCGTAAAATCAACAAAGCGGTTAAGAATCTACGTCAAAGAATCTTTCATGCGAGAAAACTTGGTAACTTCCGCAAGTTAAGAAATTTGCAGAAATTAATGCAAAAGAGCTACGCAAACCTATTATTATCTATTCGACGTATCACTCAGACCAATAAAGGTAAAGCAACGGCAGGAATTGACTATGAAATCATCAATACCCCTGAGCAAAGAGTGATTCTGGTAAATAACTGGTGGGGTGGAAATCAACAACCGTCCAAACGAGTGATGATTCCCAAGTCCAATGGTAAGAAACGACCGCTCGGAATCCCAACCGTGCGTGACAGAATCGAACAAGCAATAATAAGTAATTCACTAGAACCAGAATGGGAAGCCATGTTTGAACCTAATTCCTACGGGTTCAGACCAGGCAGAAGTTGTCACGACGCAATTGGGCAATGTTTTAACAAAATAGGGTTTAATAAAGCAGGTGGACACACTTGGGTTCTAGAAGCTGATATTCAAGGATTCTTCGATAATATTGCCCATGAATCTATCCTAGAACAGATAAGTAACTTTCCAAAAAGAGACTTAATCAAAGGATGGTTAAAAGCTGGATTCGTCCTTGATGGAAAATTCAATCCTACAAAGACTGGAACACCACAAGGCGGGGTTATTTCACCGCTACTAGCGAATATTGGCTTGCATGGATTAGAAAACTTTATTAAATCCACCAACGCAAAACTTGGAGTGGTTCGATACGCGGACGACTTTATTATCACCGCTAGAGATAAGGAAAGTCTCGAACAAATCCAAATCCAGATTCAGCAATGGTTGTTAGATAGAGGTTTGAAATTCAGTTTTGAGAAGACACTAATAACGTCAATGGAAGATGGCTTCGATTTCCTCGGTTTCAATCATCGCCATTATAATGGCAAGCTTTTAATTAAACCATCCAAAAAGAAAGTCTTAGACTTCTGTAAACGGATAGGGAAAGAGATAAAAAAGATGAATGGAGCCGAACAAGAATCGTTGGTCAAAAAGCTCAATCCAATTCTCCAAGGCTTTGCCAATTACTATAAAGGTGTGGTGAGCAAAGATGCTTTCAACTATATCTCTCATAGAATGTGGCAATACCTTTGGCGTTGGGCTAAACGTAGGCATCCCAACAAAAGTATTAAATGGGTTCGTAAACGCTACTTCAAAACTATCAATGGTAATAAATGGACGTTCGCTACAATAACCAGCGACCGCAGAGGCAAAGAGAAAGATTTAATCCTCTACCCCATAGCGTACACGCCCATTGAACGTCATGTAAAGGTTAAGGGAAATGCGTCACCCGATGACCCTTCTCTCAAAGAATATTGGGAAAAACGCCACCAAAAATATGGTAAGAGCTACTGGGAACGAAATTCGCGGAACTACAAGATAGCCGAAAACCAAAACTGGAAATGTCCAATCTGTGGTGAACCTCTATTCAATGAAGAGGAGTTAGACACCCATCATATATCTCCTGTTGCCCAAGGTGGACTAGATTCGAGGTGCTAGATATGCAGCAACTTCTCGCACTTTTGGAAAAAACCCCCAGCCGGTTTATTCCCCTGGGTGACGGTCAATTTCTGGCGTTAACCCAAGCATTTCGTAAACGTCTCGACGAATTGCGGATGTTTTCTGACAAACATGGTAAAGGTATGCGTTTTCACCCCTTGGCTACATTAGGGTTAGAGGATTTTGTAGACGAGGTAGGTAAACTAAAAGCAGATAAACATTGGAAGGAACATATCCAGAAACTCAAGGAAGTGCAAGACCTGCAACCAGAACTCCCGTCTACGTTTCAAGCTGAATTACGCGACTATCAAATGGATGGTTTCTGTTGGTTAGCACGTTTAGCACATTGGGGTGTAGGTGCTTGTTTAGCTGACCAAATGGGACTGGGTAAAACCGTGCAAGCATTAGCAGTCATTCTTAGAAATGCCCATAATGGACCCACCTTAATTATTGCCCCCACTTCTGTGTGTATGAATTGGGTGAGTGAAGCGCAGAAGTTCGCCCCCACTCTGAATATCATGCAATTTTCTGGTGCTAACCGCCAAAAATTACTAGATGGGTTACAACCATTGGATATGTTGGTATGTAGCTATGGCTTATTGCAGCAGGAAGAAGTATCTCAAATGCTTTCTCAAGTGCAGTGGCAAACGATTGTATTGGATGAAGCCCAATCAATTAAAAATATGGCCACTAAACGTTCGCAAGCAGCTATGAACCTGAAAGCTAATTTTAAACTGCTGACTACGGGGACTCCCATTGAAAATCATCTCGGTGAGTTGTGGAATTTGTTCCGGTTTATTAATCCTGGTTTATTGGGTTCTTTTGAAAGCTTTAATCAACGCTTTGCAAATCCTATTGAGAGATATCAAGATAAACAAGCACGTAATAAACTGAAAAAACTAATTCAACCATTCTTATTACGACGCACAAAAAATCAGGTGTTGTCAGAATTACCTTCTCGGACGGAAATTCTGCTTCATGTGGAGTTGAGTCGGGAGGAAAAAGCATTTTATGAAGCGTTGCGTCGTCAAGCTATATCTAAACTAACTGAAAGTAATGCAGATGCAGGACAGAAACATTTGCAAGTGTTAGCAGAGATAATGAAACTGCGTCGCGCTTGCTGTAATCCTAGTTTGGTGATGCCTGATACGGAATTATCTAGTTCTAAGTTGCAGCTTTTTGGTGAGGTACTGGGTGAATTGCTAGAAAATCGCCATAAGGCGTTGGTGTTTAGTCAGTTCGTTGATCATTTGCATATCATCCGCGATTATTTAAATAGTCAAGGGATTAAATATCAATATTTAGATGGTAGTACCCCAATGGCAGAACGAAAAAGAAGCGTGGATGCCTTTCAAGCGGGGGATGGGGATGTTTTTCTCATTAGTTTGAAAGCAGGGGGTACAGGACTCAATCTAACCGCCGCTGATTACGTTATTCATACAGACCCTTGGTGGAATCCGGCTGTGGAAGATCAAGCATCTGACCGCGCCCACCGCATTGGACAACAACGTCCGGTAACAATTTATCGCTTGGTGGCTAAGGATACTATTGAAGACAAGATTGTGGAGTTGCATCACCACAAGCGAGATTTGGCGGATAGTTTATTGGAAGGTACAGATATGAGTGGTAAGATATCAACGGAGGCTTTGCTGCAATTGATTCATGAAGGATAATATTGTTATTCTGCAAGTTTGATATAGGACTAGTACAACACGGCGTAAATAAGATGACCATTAAAAGCTACGAAATTTTGATTGATTACAAGGCTTGAAAATGTTTCGTTTACTTACGCTGCACGGTACTAGTTGATAAGCAAGTTTCTTGGTTTAATTTGGAAACAGAAATGGTTTAACAGATAAAATCATCCGTTCTAACTCAGGTTTATTATGTATGAGAAGACGATGTTCCCATAATTTATGATTGTTTTCGGCACAATCTGTAGCAAGAGATTCTCCAATAGTCTCAAAATTTTTTTGAATATCCCTTTTAAGACTCTCTGGATTAGATTGTACACCTAAAACAAATACTCTATTTTTTATATCATCTGGAATATAACTTTCTACAAAATTTAATCTATCTTCACATTCATCAAAA
>Ga0208858_1000073_pt1 | contig 25221 bp, 38 predicted proteins | sample LakMenEpi16Nov12_FD_150704 | JGI IMG/M metagenome (GOLD analysis project Ga0208858, IMG submission 150704) | Freshwater microbial communities from Lake Mendota, WI - 16NOV2012 deep hole epilimnion (SPAdes) | ecosystem: Environmental > Aquatic > Freshwater > Lake > Epilimnion/Euphotic zone ...
GTCGTCGCCTCGGCCGCCGCCGCGCAGTTTCTCCAGGGCAAGCCGCGTGCGCAGCGCCGCGTCTTCCAGAGCCTTCACCCTGGCCTCGGCCTCGGCGATCTCTTCAGGGCTGCCAACACCGCCGTAAGTGCCCATCCGCAGATTGGTCGGCGCGCGGCGCGCGGCAGGCAGTGCCTTTTCGATCTCGGCGAGCTGCTCCTTCAGGTCGCGCTCGGCCGCGCCGGAACTCTTCCGCGTAGCCGCCGCGATGCGCTCGGCCGACTGCTCCGTGATCTCAGCCGCCGTGCGCGCGCTGTCGGAGAGCTTGTCCCAGTTCAGGGCCAGCGTGGCGATGAGGCCGACCGCGATGCCGATGGGGCCGCCGACCGCGGCCAGGGCCGCTGTGAACACGCGGGCGGCCACCGTAGCGGCGCCGGCTGCCGCAGCCTTTGCGTACAGCGCGCCGGTGTACGCCACCAGTGCGGCGACACCGCGGCCCAGCATGAGTGCCGCCACGACCTGCAGCGCAGAGCCGAGCGCGGTGATCGCCGGGGCGCCATCGATGAAGGCCTGCGCGATGGCTGTGATGGCCTTGGCGCCGGCCTCGGCCGCGGGCTTGATCTCGTCGCCCAGCTTGATGGCCGCCAGCTCAAGGGCGTTGTTCATCTTCCGCACGGAAGCGTCGAACGTCGCCGTGTTGATTGATGCCTGCTCATACGCGGTCTGCGTGCCGGTGAGCTGGGCCGTCAGTTCGCGCACCTTGTCGGCGCTGCCGAGCAGGGCCTGCGCGGCGTTGACGTTCTCCAGGCCAAACAGCTTCGTCAGTTCGGTGCTGCTCAGGTTCTGGCGGTCAAGGTTTGCGAGTGCGCTGGCAAGGCCGTTGATGCTCGGTTTGAGCTTCTTGTCTGCCTCGTTCTCCAACTTCAGGATGACGTTGCGCAGCGCCGTGCCGGCCTCGCCGCCCTTGATGCCGCCTGCGGCCAGCGCCTGCAGGGCCGCGTTCGTTTCCTCGAATGACACGCGCGCCGCCGCCGCGCTGACCGCGCTGTTCTTGAGCGCGATGGCGGTGTCGCTGATTTCCGAGGCGCCGAACTTGGCGCCGGCGGCTAGGACGTTGACGAAGCGCGCGGCCTGATCGGCGCCCACCCCGAACTGGTTCAGGGCCAGCGTCACGGCCTCTGCCGCCGCGGGCAGTGCCATGCCGGACGCATCGGCCAGCGCGATGGCCTCCTTCGTCACGGCCGCCAGCGCGCCGCTCGTTTCGAGTAGCTCCGGCTTTGCCGACGCGATCAGCTTCATCGCTTCGACGACCTGGCCGGCGCTGGCCGTCGTGGTGCTGCCCAGCAGCTTTGCCTCGGCCGTCAGCTGCTGCAGGCTTTCGCCGGTAGCGCCCGTGATTGCCGACAGGTCAGCGACGGCCTTCTCGAACTGCCGCGCCGCGTTGATGCTGCCGCGCACGACGGCCTCGATGCTGAGCGCCGCCACGAGAGATGCGACGGCGCTGGCGACGTGGGTGAATGCACCCTCAAGGCGGCCGACAGCGCGTTCGGCGTCTCGCGCTTGCGAGATCAGCCTGCCGGTTTCTAGATCGGCCTCGTAGTAGACCGACCCGACTTTGAAGCCTTCAGCCACCGCGCCGCTCCTTCAGCCGCTTCATCGCCGCCTCGTACTCGGCCCGGGTGGGCACGTTCTTGCCCTTTGCGCCTTCCTGCGGCGGGAACTTGACGGCCATGAGCTGCTGCAGCTCGGTCATGGACAGCGCCGCCGCCTCGTCGTGCGTCATGCCCAGGTGCACGCGGCCGAGGGCAATGAACTGCGAGGCGTCGAAGCGGCTGCTGTAACTGCCTCCGTTGCTGGCCGCGGCCGGGTCAGGCTTGCCGCAGACGCCGTGCTGCATGAGGTGCCGGGCAAGGATGATTTGCTCGGCGGCCGGCATCGCGCCGTCGTGTTCGCCGCGCTCATCGCGCCAGCCGATCAAATCGCTAGCGTCGTCCTGGTCACACAGCCAAGCCAAAACCTCGCCAGCCACACGCTCGGCACGCGGGCCGTGCAGCGCCGCGTACACCTCGACGACGCCCTCCGGCGTGCCCAGCTCAGCGATGCGGCCAATGCTGGGCGTGAAGGTCCACTCGCGCCCGTCAGGCAGCTGCGCGCGGACGAAGCCGTGCTCGACCAGCATGCCCGGGGCGCAGGCCGGTCAGATGTTGAACAGCTGCACGACGCACAAGGCCGCGCCGGTCAGCGTCACCACGCCCTGGCAGTAGCTGCTGATGGTCGACAGCCGCACGGCGCGCGACAGGCCCGCGCCGACGATGATGTCGTAGCCACCCGCAACGCTGACGTTGCCCAGGCCCGGGACGGCCACGGTCGTGCCGGCGTCGCCGTCGATCTTGAGCGTGAGCGAGCCGCCGGTCGGGTTGCGGATGACCAGCAGCTGCACGCGGCCCGGCGTGAAGGTGATCGTGTCGCTGGCGGTGAGCACAGTCAGCGGCGCGGCGAAGTCCGCATTGACGTTGGCTTCGATGCTTGCGATGGCGGGCATGGTTCAGGCTCCTGAAGTGGTGCGGCGGTCAGGCCGGGGTGAAGGTGACGGCGCCGTTCGATTGCGCGCTCGTGCTCCAGGTGACAACGTCGTCGAAAGGCGACGCGCTCTCCCAGGCGCTGAAGATGAACGGGCCGACGGTCACGCCGTCCGGTGCGGTCTGGCGAATCCAGGCTTTCGGCTGGTTGCCCGTGCCGGCGCCCGGGTTGTAGATGTGCGCCTTCAGCTCGGCCTGGTTGTGCACGGCCTCGGTGTAGGCCACGCCGTCGCCCGAGAACTCGACCTGCTTGAAGGTCACGAGGTTTTGGCGCGTGTACTGCGCGCTCTTGTCGCCGGTGGCGTCGACCACGTCCCAGTTCACGTTCATGCCCTTGCCCCGCATCATCCCGAGGGTCTTGAAGACCAGGGAGCCGAGAACGGCGTTTTCGTCGCCGATGGCGAACTCGATCAGTACGTCGCGGCCGGTGTAGGCGGGCATGGTCTCTCTCCTCTGCGGTCAGACAGGTGCGGTTTCGGTGATCGCCGCGATGGCGACCGAAGACAGGGGCCGCCCTTCGGCGGTGGTGGTGAAGCTGGGCTCGCCCGGGGCCAGGAACACCAGGCCGTCGGCGGGCTGGCGCATGCGCTGGATGACTGCTTCGACAAGCGCCGCGGTTTGCGTGGCGTCGCCGTTCGGCAGGCCCATGAGGTCGAGCGTGAAAAGGGGGCGGCGCACGAGGTCGCCACTGCCGCCGCCGGCCGGGCGGATCACCGCGTAGCGCTTCTGTGCATCCGGTGCGCCGGCCACGCGGCCGAACGACAGCACGACGCCGGGCAACACCGGGCGGATGACATCGGCGATGCGCTCGGCGATGGCCGTCACAGCCGCATCCCCCGGCGCAGGGCCTGCTCAACCAGCGGCTTCGCTTGCTCTGCGCCCTTGCGCAGGAACTCGGGCTCACCGGACGGGCTCCAGACGACGCCCTTGCCGCTAGGGCGGGGCGTGTTCGTGCCCAGCAGCGTGCCGGGCGCCTCGTGCACCGCGGCGGCGTACTCGGCGGTGTAGCCGATGCGGCCAGTCACGCGCGTGCCCTGCTGCTGAACGTCGCGGTACTGCGAGTTGATGAGGTTCGAGGTCTCGCGCGGCGTCATGCCCGCGGCCTCGCTGCCGATCGGGATCAACATCGTCAGCACCGTGCTCTGCGCGCGGGCCTGCGTCGCCGTCAGAAACTGCGGCATGCGGTTGACCACGCGAACACGGTTGCGATCCATGCCCGGCATGCTAGGAAGGCCCACCGCGCGGGCCGCGCGCCGTCAGGTGGCGACGCGGAAGTCCGGCGCGCCTTCGGCCTTAAAGGTGTCGGCCCACGAGGCCACTGCCCGCACCTCCTGGGCGCCGGCCGCAAACGGGTCGGCCAGCTCAGACACGCCCACCAGCACCATGTCGCCCTGCTTGATGTCGGGCAGTGAGGTGTAGATCAGCAGCCGCGACACGAACTCGTCGCCGCTGGCGCTGGCCATGCGGCGCGACTCTGCGGAGTGGTCGCACAGAAACTGCCCGGCGAGCGTGTATGTCGTCTGGCCGCTCCACTCGGCCGTGTCCGCCAGGCGCCAGAGCGTGGCGGTCTGGCGATATGACCAGCTGGATGCGGTGGTCGGCTGTGCGAGGTAGACGGCCGGCATGCTGCTTCAGGCGCCGGCTCGGCTGCCGAAGAACTCGGCCGTCACGTCGCGGCCGAAGGCGGGGCTCATGGTGATAGCGGCCAGTTGCGCCGGGCCGAAGGTCTGCGGGCTGCGCAGGAACGGCGTGGCCACCCATTCGCTGCAGAAGTAGCGCCGGCCCGCCTGGCGCGTGGGCAGCACGGTGGCCATGGCGCCCAGAAGGTCATAAGGCCAGCCCTCGGTTTCGTCGAGCAGGGCCAGCGCGCGCACCACGTCCCACTGCGGCACATCAGCGATGAGCCAGTGCCCCGGCTTGAGCGACACGCGCTTGGCTCGCACGCCGCCGTCGCGCAGGCTGCTGCTGGCGATGGTGACGGTGCCGTCGTCGTGCTCTTGCAGGATCGACTCGACGTGCGTCACCCGGCGGAAGTCACCCCGCTGCACGGCGCGCACGGCGGCCCAGCCCAGGCGGACATGCAGGCTATCGCCGCGGTGGGCGCCGATGTAGTGGGCGACGAGCATGGTCAGGGCAGCGGCTGCAGCGGGTCGGTCTCGCCGTCGAGCAGGAGCTGACCCCGCCGGCAGATGGCGGTGATGCCCATCAGCATCTGCTGCACAGTCGTCGAGCCCGGGATCTGCGCGCCCGTGGCCGGGTTGACGTACCCGACCGGCTGCGTCGGCGCAGGCAACGGCAGCATCCGCACCTCGGGCCGGCCGTCGAGCAGCCGCACGGCGCCGCCTGCATCGACGATGGCGGTGCGCTCCTCGTAGGTCACGGTCGATGTGCCGTCCTCGTGGTGATCGATGACGATCCTGCAAACCCGCGGGTAAGGCAGCCCCGAGGTCGTGTTGTAATTGCGCGGCATGGTGTTCTCCTGGTTCAATGGGCGGTGAAGCACCGGAAACTGGCTCTTATGGTTCCGGCGCGATGTCCTTACACGGTCCGAGACAGCATGACCTTGACTTGGCCTGCGGCCACCGCCGTGGCGTCGGTGTCTGCCACGCCGCCGGTAATGGCGATGCCCAAGCCCAATGCAAAGCGGTAACCGTTGAAGCCTGGCGTGATCTCGACCGCCCCAGGAACGCCGGCCACTGCTGCAGGAACGGTGATAACCATTGCAGGAACATCGGACGCGAGAACCGGCGCGGTCGCTTTGTTGTACAGCTTCACAAATGCCGGAGTTGCGCCGATGTTTGTGGCGTAGAAAGCCTGCAGGCCACTGGAGCCCGTCAAAATCAAGGCGATGTTGGTAGATGCGAGACTGTTCAGGATGTAGGGCGTGGCCGGGGCAAGCGGCGTACCGGCGCTGGTGACAGCGGAGACGGTCGAAACGGTCGTGACGCCAGTGACGGAGGCAATCGTGCCCCCTTGCGGGACAACAGGAACCGCGCCGGCCATGTCGCCGGCCGGGCGAGACAGCAGCTCAACACGCTCGCGCTGGAACTCGAACACCCGCACGAACGACACCCGAATGTCGGTGCGCTTGATGATCGCGCCGCCGCAGTTGGTGCTGGCGAAGTCCGCCGGAAGGGTGCGCTGACCCGGGAACGGCAAAACCAACGTCAGGAAAGTCGTGGCCTGGTTGGCGATCTTCCACGGGCCATCCATGCCGAGCGAAGTGCCTGTCAGGTCTGCCCGCATGCCGACCACGTTAACGAGGTCGCCGATAGAGCCAGCGGCCCATGTCGTGTTTCCGGTGATGACGAGTTGCCGCGTGCCGTCTGCCAGCGTGGACAAAACCGCAGACTGCGCAACCACCGCGCTGGCGCCCAGCGCAGACATCAGGTTACCACCCTGCACCTTGGCGACGTATCCGCCATAGCTGGTTGAGATAACGGCCGTACCGATGACAATCGTGAACGACGTAGCATCAATGACAGACGCAACGCCCGTAGCTACCAGAAGGTTGGCGAAGTTGGTCTGATCGCGGATGCCGTAGACGACAACCGGATCACCAACAATAAACCCGTGCGGAACGTCGGTTGTAATCGTCGCGGTGGCGCTGGGGGTGGCTTTAACCGCTGAAACGATCTGCGCGGCAGGGACAGTCAGTGCCTTGTTGTTCGTGGCCCGAAAGCGCAGGCGGTAGTCATTAAGCGGGTCCGGGCAGACCTGCACGCGCAGCAACCGGTTGATCGACTGCGCAACAGTGTCGATGACTGTATCGGAACACTGGACGCGATCCGACTGGATGTTGTAGCGGTACTCCGTCGAAGGGGAGAAGCTGTACGTGTACGGCGTGTTGGGGGCAATTTGAGTCGAGGCCGTCGTCGCAATCGTGACGGAGTGGTTTCCCGCGACGGTTCCCGACGGAAGCACGTCGCCAGATTCGCTGCGGACGTAAAACGACGAGTTCGTAACGGTCGGGTTCTCGAAGATTTGCGAAACGCCGTTTTGCGCGCGGCCAAGTCGCTCTCGGAAATAGACAAACCCCTTCTCGCCGGATGGGTTCGCAATCGTCTGCGATGCGATAGTGCCACCAGGCCCCGCAGTTACTGTGAACTGGGTCGGCGACGTAACAGTGGCGACAACCAAAGACGGATAGTTCGCTAACTCGTTTGCGCACCCAAAGATGCCGATAGATCGGCCAGCGTACAGGCCGTGCGGTGCAACGGTGTCAACCGTCAACACCGACAGCGCTTGAGTGATCGACGCGATGGCAATGTCGGGCACATCGGGAAGCGACGGCAGCGTATCGACAAACTCGACCGCCATCTCCTGGCCGAGCGTGCGCTGTGACATCGACAGGCCGATCGACGCCTCAATCGGCATCTTGACGGTGTCAAGCGACGTGACGACCGTCTCTGTTCCGGCCTGCAGCGGGTCTTTGCTGATGACGAGGTACGAAGCGGCTGCTGCGTTGCCGTCCACGAACACCAGGTCGCCGCTGCCGCGCGACTCGACCCAGCGGCCACCGTTCACGGGGTCATAGGTCTCGAACGCATCGCGTAACGTGGCGACGTTGCCGGCGCCCATGAGCGTCATGGAAACGCCGTCATAGCTGTACGGCCCGCGGCCGGTCGTGCGGTCATACCAGCCGGCGCCGGTGAATTCAAACCCTTGCGGAATCGTCATGGTCGGGTGTCCTGTTTGGTGATGTCTGGCAGGGTCAGCCGCGGCGCCTGGTGCTGGTGTGCGCTGTCACGCGGGCGGCGCCCTAGACCACGAGGAGAAGCGTCGAATTGGCCGGGTCGGCCCCGACAAGCGCGGCCGTGATGCCGGCTGTGTCCAGGCCGGACAGGCTGCGCCGCAGTGCCGTGATGGCGTTGTCGGCGTTCTTAAAGCTGCGCGAGGCCCCCGATGGGGCGCCCTGCGACTGGATGCGGCGCGCGCTGTCGGCGCCGGCAACGATGGCCACGGCCATGGCCTGAATGCGCACGATGGTCGCGGCGCTGTAGCCCGCGGTCACCATGGCCGGCTCAAGCGCGGCCACGTCGTCGACTGCGGCGTGAACGACGAAGCTCGGCACCGTGATGCCGAGGGCTTCGTCGAGGTAGGCCGTCGCCTGCGCGAGCGTGAGCATGGCGGGCGACGGCGGTGCGCGGGCTCAGCCGGCGGCGGCCTTGGCCTTCTTGCCGGCGGGGTTCACCACGGGCTCACCCTCGGGCGCCTTGACGGACTCGACGGTTAGCTCAGCCGGGGCGACTGCGACCGGCCACGACGACACCGCCTCGGCATCGTCGGCAGCCGGCGTGCACTTGCCCGCAGCCCAGGCCGGGATGGCGTCCAGGCCCGGGAAGTCGACCACGTGGCCCGGCACCGTGCCAGCGGGCCACGGCGCTTTTAGGTGGGTGACGGTGACCTTCACGATCAGCTGGCCGTCAGGTGCGCGAACGGGGCGCGGCCGTCGAAGTCCGTGCGGAACTGCGGCGCCACGACGGCCATCACGTCGAAGACGTAGTCGTCCTCGGGGTTCTGGCGCACCTTCGGGCGGGTCGTCATCGGCATGGCCGACAGGATCGAGCCCCAATTGCCATCGGCCAGGCCGGCGATGCCGAGGATGTTGTCGGCAGGCACGCGACCGCAGGGGATGATGTCGGCGATCTGCTCGATCTCGCGCAGGCGGGCCAGGATGGTCTTCGGGTAGCCCGCGGCGAACTCGTTGATCGAGGCGTACACCCAATCGCTGTAGTTCAGGAACACGGTGATGCGGCCGAAGGCGTTGTCGCCCACGCACGCGTCGACCAGCTGGCGGAAGGCCGTCAGCCAGTTGGCACCGGTGGCCGTGCTGTTCAGGTCGAAGCCGTGGGTCGCGGTGTTGCGCTGCGGGTGGTTGCGCAGGCCGAAGACCTGCGAGCCGCCGACAACGGTGCTGGCGTCGCCGTTCAGCACCATGTCTTCAAGCTTCTCGGCCACCTTGCGCTGGTGGTTGGCGATGGTCTCGACATCGAGGCCGACGCCGCCCTTGCGCACGACGGCCATCTGGCGCCAGCCCATGCGGGCCGCCGACGAGATGACCGGCACGGGGGTGCCGACGTACTTCACCTGCGCTTGGTCAGCAATCTGGCCGTTGCGGCCGTCCATGGAGACGGTGACCGCGCCGCTGTCGCTGATCTGCGGGAAGTAGCTGATCAGGTCGCCGACGCCCATCGGCGTGGTGTTCGCGCGGGCCAGCGTGTTGAAGACGGCCAGCACGTCGCGCTGGATCTGCACGGCCCTGGTGTCGATGCGGCGCCAGGCGTCGATGTCGACGCCCGAGGCGTTGCCAGCGAACTGCATGTCGGCGACGTGGTTCGCGGCCATGGCCACCTGGCGCTGGTTGAAACCGGCGCGCGCCGCGTTGATGGCGGCGATCTGTTCTTCGGTGTAGCGAAGCATGGTCTGTTCTCCCGTCAGGCCTTGGCGTAGGAAATGGCGATCTCGACCTCGATCAGGTCGCCGGCAGCGCGTGCGCCGGCCTCCCGGGCGAAGGCGATCACACGGTTGGTCGACGCGGCGGCCACAGCCCGGCCGGCGGCGCCCACGGTCAGCTCCTGACCGTAGGTGTAGGTCGCGGCGGCCACGGCCACCAAGTAGCGCTGACCCGGCTCCAGGATGTAGGCGACGCCCGTGTCGCCCGAGGCATACGCGGTCTTCAGCGGGTCGGTCGCGTCGAGCTGGGCCGTGCTGTAGAAGTCACGGTCGGCCAGCAGGCGCAGGAACGTCGTGCCCGGCGCGGTGGCTTGCGCAAACTGCGTCGCGCTCTCGGTGACGAACGTGCACGGCAGCAGCGCAGCCGCGCAGACGCGGGCGTCGGTCGTGACGGGCTGGCGGCCGTTCGGGCCTTTGTAGACGGTGCGGCTCATGAGCGCTTCTCCTTCGTTCGGTTCAGCGCTTGCCGGCGCCGTCGGCGGCGTCGATCAGCGCGTTGAAGTCATAGCTGGCGAACTCGGCGCCGGCCGTGGTGGTCGCGGCGGCACTGCCCGGCAGCACCGGCGCAGCGGTCGTGCCGTTGGCCTTCAGCTCCTTGCAGCGCTTCAGGCCCATGGCCTTGAAGTCGTCGGCGGTCAGGCCCTTGGCATTGGCGGCCAGCTCGGCGGCCAGCGTTGCCAGTTCGGCGGTTTCGGCCTGCTGCGCGTTGGCTTGCAGGGTCTGCAGCTGCGCGTTCGCGGCGGCCAGTTGCGCCTTCATCGGCGCCTCGGCGGAGGTGCGAACGTGCGCGTTGTAAGCGTCGACGAGCGCCTGATCGGTCAGCCCTTCGGTCGAGATGCCCGCGGCTCGCAGGGCGTTGACGATCATGTCCTTCATTGAATCCCTCTGCAGGTTGTTGACGGGCTCGTACTCGCGCTTCTCGCGCACCTCTTGAGCAGTCCCAGAAAATGCTACGGACGACCCATCCGAAGCCACGGTGTAGTCCTGGCGGTACATGCGGCCGTCACGGTCGGACCAGACGGCGTAGCGGGCGAAGACCTCGCGCACCCAGCCGCCTTCGGGAAGGGCCTTGTAGAGGCCCTCGCGGATCTGATCGAGGCTGAGTTCGTCCTCGTTGCCGAGCAGCTTGCGCAGCAGGCTCTCAGCCCATCCGGCGAAGCCCTCGCAGCGGCGGTCCAACGCTTCGTTGACGGTGACGGCTTCGACTTGTTCAGCCTCGCCGGCCGCGTTCAGGAACATGCCGACGCCCTGCTCTGGCGTGCCGGCGCCGCTCTCGTTCAGCAGGAAGGCCGAGTGGTCATAGACGATCTCGGTGGCGATGCGCTGGTACTTCTTGCCCAGGCTCTCGCCGTTCGCGGTGATGGCCTTGCAGAAGAGGCCGGTGCTCACGTGGATCGGCTCGGCGTTGCTGCCGTTCATGGCCGCGTCGAGCCGATCGACCAGCTTCGCGCCGTCGGGGTGCGCCTTGGCCTGGGCCTCGTTGACGACCACGTCGTACAGCGTCCGGCCGCCTTCGTGGCGGACGTTGGTGCACACGGCGCCGGCGTAGCTGGTCAGCAGGGCGTTCCCGCTCAGCGCGCTGATGTAGCGGCCTGCGTCGTCCTTCGGGTGGCCGGCGGGGGCGGGCTTGCCTTCGAGGGACGGGGCGCCGGCTGCGAGCTGGTCGGCCATGTAGGCCATCCCATTCATCACGATGCCGTCGACGGCGCCGCAGACGTTGGCGACCGTGTACCGGCCGCCGGACTTCGAGACCGCGCCGGCGTTGACGGCCGACAGGACATGGACACGGGTGTGCTTCATGCGGCGCGATGCTAGGAACGGCCGCCCATAGCACTGCCAAGGGTGACAGGAGAGTCACGCCTCGCCCGGCACTGCATGCAGTCATGGAAGCATGCAGGCCCAGCGCACCCAGGAGGCTGCGATTCGTCGGCGGCGGGCAGGCTGAAGTCACCCCGTAACCCGTCGTCTTGCGCGGTCCCTCGCAAACAGGCCGCACGGCGCGCGGTCAGGGTGAGCCGACCGGCCGGTCTTTGCGCGGTGTGGCCCGATGCAGGGCCGTGCTCGCTTTCGCCACGCTCGCGCGCCCGCTGGCGGCCGGAAACGAACAAGCCCTCAAGGCCATGCAGTTTCCGCGTGTGGAGCCGCGTCCCGTTGCCGGGTAAGACTGCATGAGCTTGAGGGCTCGGTGCGATTGTCTGCCACGGCTCCACCCGTTGGCAAGCGCCATGCTACGAACAGGCGGAAAAAGGCCCCGGAGCCTTGCGACGCCGGGGCCGAGGTGCCCATGCAGCGGGCAGGAGACAACAACGATGAACCGGCCACCCCTAGCCGGCATGGGCGATGCTACGGATCAGCGGTAGCTGCCCACCACGGACCAGCGCACGGTGACGCTGTAGGCCCCCAGGCACCGGAAGTTGCCGACGGTGCAGACAGCGCGGGGGAAGGCCTCGACCGCTAGCGTGCCGAGTCCTGGGCCTTCAGCCGGCCGGCAGATGCGGAACGGGATCGACAGCGTAGCGCCGGCAAGCCCCGAGGCCACGAACCTGGCGCGGCTGCCGCTCTGCTGCAGCGGTAGCCCGGCGGTGCCGACCGCGATCTCGACCGTGGCGTCGTGGAGAAGCGCCTGCGACCATGTGCCATCGATGCAGGCCTCGCCGCTGAAGGGGCGCGCGGGCGTGAAGCCGCCGGCCGCGATCATCTGCGGGGACCACTGCGTCCGGCCGGTCGGCTCTTCCGGGATGCCCGAGCTTGAGGCCGTGGCCTGCCAGATAAGTTCGGGCGGGGGTTCGTTGCCGCCGCCGCCGCAGGCAGACAGCATGGCCAGGGCGGCGGGGATGAGCAGGGCGCGGGGTGTTTTCATGACGCGCGACCGTAGCGGAACCCGCCGGCCGAGGCAATCCCCACGGAGGGCGCCCTACTTGCGGGCGGTCTTCTTCTGTTGCGCCTGCCAGCGGGCCAGCTCGGTGCGGCTGGTCTCCTTGGCGCGGTCGGTCAGCATCGGGCGGCCTTCGTCGTCGAGAAGCACCTCGGTGACGCTGCAGTGGCAATTCGACGCGACGATGTTGCTTCCTAGCATGAGCCCACTCCGCTCCTGCAGGTCGAACACATGCCCCTCGTAATGGCTCACCACGACATCAACCACCTGATCGAACGCTGCAAGGCCGGCGAAACGCTGAAGAACATCGCCGACAGCATCGGGGCCTGTGATCGCACCGTCATGGAGGCGTTCCACCGCGTCGGGTTCCGGCCCCTGCAATGGGACCGCGAGCAGACCACCAAGGCCTGCCAGCCGTTGCACGCCGCCCACATGGCCGGGGAGTCGCTGCTGTCGATCAGCCAGCGCACCGGCATTGGCCGCAGCACCATCATCCGGGCCTTCAGACGCCTCGGGCTTCCCTGGCGGGATCGCAGCGAAGGGCAGCGCGCCCGGATGGCCCGGCTCGACGCCGACGCCCGCCGCGCGCATGTCGCTGGCGCCAACGCTGCCGCCAGGGTGCGCGACATCCCGATGGGCGAGAAGATCAAGCGCGCGGCGACGCGCAGCCGTCGTGTCGGGGCACACGAGCGCCAGCTGATCGAGGAGCTGGCCCGCGTCGGCGTCCATGCCGAACACCAGTTCCCGATCGGCCCTTACAACGTGGACTTGTGGGTCAACGAAGGCCGCGTCGCCGTGGAGATCTACGGGGCTCACCCGAGCCGTGCTCTGATGTCCACCCGCATCCACAAGCGCACGGAATACATCCTCGACGCGGGGCATAACCAGCTGACCGTGCAGCTGTCGCACCCGCGCGGCAAGTCCTTCGACCTGGCCGCGGTACGCGACAAGGTGATCGCCTTCGCGGAGTTCTGCGGCCGGCACCATCCCGCGGGCGGTCAGCACGGGGTGATTCGCGGTAACGGCGAGTTCGTGGCCCGCAGCAGTCACCAGACGCACGGCCGGCCCCTTGTAGTAGGACTGGATGCCCGCTGAGAAGCGGCCGGCCACGCGCGTGCCGGGCAGGAAGCAGCGGTAGATGTTCCCGTCGCGGCTGTAGAAGTCCCGCACCTCGGCGCTGCTGTACGTGCGGCCGTTGCGCACGGCGTGGGTCGGCCGCGTCGTCGGGATCAGCGCCGACTTCCACAGCAGGCCGATCTCCATGCCCAGGTTCTCAACGGCCCAGTCGCGCTCGTCTAGGCGTGTCATGCGCAGCGTGTCGGTGATGTCGGTCTGTGCGTACTGCTCAGCCCTTGCCCGCGAAACCCCCATGCGCTCTGCGATCTCCTTCGCCACCACGCGCGGGTTCTTCCCGTCGACCACGCCGCGACCGATGATCTGCGACAGCGCCGACTTCTCGCCGGCAGACAGCCCGGTCCAGTGCTCGTAGCTCTTGATCTGCGCCATCGCCACCCGGTTCTGAAAGCCCTGGCTCATGAGGGCCGAGCCGATGTCCCGCGACGCCGCGTAGGTGGCCGACAGCGCCGACAGGTTCGCCGCGCTCTGCGCCAGCCCAAGCTGTGCGGCCTCGGCGTCGATCTGCGCGTACCAATGCGTCCGGTAGCTGCCGCCGGCCACGGCCTCGATCCAGCGGTCGAAGGCCTCGCGTAACGCCTGTGTAACGGCGGCCAGTTCCTCGGGCGTCAGCGCGTACACCGTCCGCGGCTGCGTGCTCTGGTCGTTCTGCGCCACCTCGCCGACGACCCGGATGCGCGCGAAGATGGCCAGCACCTCGGCCGCAAGCCCGGCCCAGCGCTGCCGGATCGCCCGGATCGCCCGGCGCTGAACAGGCCCGCTGCCGGTGCGGTCGGTCGTGTCGCCCGGGATGATGGGCGAGCGCGGGCGGATGCGGCTCACGGCTGCGGCGGCAGCGCGCCCGGGTCGCCCTCGTCGTCGGCGGGATCACCCTCGCCCGGCATGTCGTCAAGCTCTGGATTGGGCTCAAAGTCCACGACGCCTCGCAACTCGTTTCCGTCAAAGAGCGGAGTACCTGTCGTCTCGGCGTAAGCCTTGTTCGCTTGCGTGTACTGCACCAGCAACGCGGCTTTGTCTTTCTCGCCCATCGCATCCAGCGGCGCCCACTCGACCTCGAAGTCCGACGCCTCGACGATGCCGCACGCCTGCAGCCGGCGGATCACCGCGGTCACGGCGCCGGTGAGCAGGTTGCGCTGGCGCGACTTGCACCGGGCGTTGTCGGCCTTCTTGTCTTCGTCGCTGGCCAGTCGGCCGGTCTGCTGACCGAACAGGATGGTGAACGGGATGCCGACGGCCGCCGCGAAGGTGTTCGCCGCGATCTCCCAGGCGCCGCGCGGGTCGTGCATCTGCGTCTGCAGAATCTCGGCCTTGACGCCCTGGCCAACGATGGCCCGGTCGACGTTCTCGTGCAGGCCGTGCACGCGGTCGTTCATCGCCTCGCGCACGTCGTCGGGAGTCACGGCTGCGCCCGGGGTTTTGGGCGCGACCAGCTTCGTCGGGTCGGCATCCTTGTCGAAGATGAACGACATGCGGCCGGCGCTGTTCTTCAGGTAGCTCTCGGCCGATCCGCCGCTGACCTTCTCTAGGTCGACCAGGGCATTGAACCCGGGCTGCAGCAGCGGGATGCCGTCGAAGAAGTCATCCCCGACGGCGCCCTCGGCCAGGATCAGGACGCGGCTCGGGTGCACGTCGACCCACTGCTCGGGCTTGCCCTGCGTGTCCTGGCGGTCGCTGGTGCGCATGCGGTACTGCCACATGGTCGGCTGGCCGAACGTGTCGCTGGCGCTGTCGCTGTCCCAGCCCACCACCTTCAGCTGGTGCTCATACACCGGCACCAAGTCGACCAGCCGCGACGCCCTCATCAGCGGCTCGCGCAGCTGCTTCCCGTCGGCCACGCGCAGGATGAGGCCGGCGTAGCGGCCGACCATGTTGCGCCGGTCCCAATCCTGCAGCTTCGGCCACGCGCTGACCTTTTCGATGATGCCCTGCAGCCGGGTCTCCCAGGGCGTCTCGGCGTCGCTGGCCTTCAGCTTGACCCGGGGCCATTCCTGCCAGCAGCGGTCGAGCACGTGGTGCACGGCGCGGAAGGCCGGGCCGCCGCGCAGGTAGGCGGCGAGCAGGCGCTCGGGCGTCAGCGTCTCGGGATACCCGAACTGCGCCCAGGCCCGCGGGCGCTTCTCGTCGAGCGAGCCGTACAGCAGCGATTCGCGCGACCGCACGAGCGCGCGCAGGTCGTCGGCGTTGATGGTTAGCTCGGGCATAGGGGGCCGATGCTAGGAACGAGGCGCCTAGAACACCATCGACCGCGCCTCGGGCTCAAGCAGCACCGCAAACCCGCGCGAGGCCGCATCCACCTGGTCGGAGTACAGGCCATTCGGAAACGTGCGCAGCTCGTCTGTGAAGTCCCGGTTCCACGCGCCGCGCAGCATCACCGCGTTGCCGGCGTTCACTTGGCTGGCCAGCGGCCGAGCCCGCACGGTCTTCTCCCCGCTTTCCGTGCTGAAGTGACACTCGTGGCCGAGCAGCAGCGCCGCGAACCCGGCGACCTGGGTCTTGCCGGCCTGCCCGGGGTCTTGCGGCAGGCTCTGCAGGATGCCCTTTCCGTCCTGCTGCGCGGTGGCCTTGATGAAGGCATCCCGCTTGTGCACGGCGAACTGTTCGCGGCGCGCGTCGGCGAACACGACGCGGCCGTCCTCTAGTAGCCCAACCTTCACGCCGGCCGTGTAGCTGCCGGCGCCTTCCGTCGCGCCCAAGTCCCAGCCGCGGCACCAGCGGATGCGCCCGGCGGGCAGGGCGTCAATCACGCCGATCATGTCGGGCTGGAACTCCTCACCCCCGGGCGGCGCCGGCCGCTGCTGCAGCTGCCCGGCCACGGCGTAGGCGCCCATCACCTTCTTGTCGCGGTCGACCACGGCGCGCGGAAACCGGGCCGGAAACAGCAGCTCACCCACCTCCGTGCGCGGGTCGACGAAGCCGATGCTAGTGGCCTTGCGCGGCGCTTCCCATTCCATCGGCAGGCACAAGTGCTCATAGCCGAGATCGCGCGCCAGGATCAGGCCGCTGATGTCGGCCTCATGCAGGCGCTGCATCGTGATGACGATGGCGCTGCGGTCGGGGTTGTTCAGCCGGGTCGGTAGCGTCTCGGAAAACACCCGCTCGGCCTCGGCCAGTGCCGCCTTGCTGTGCGCGTCCTCCACGCTGTGCGGGTCATCCCAGGCCACGCGGTCGCCGCGCCGGCCGGTCATTGACTTGACGGCGCACGACTGCCGCCAGCCGGTGCGCTCGTTCTCGAAGTAGGTCTTCTCGTTCTGATCACCCGTGAAGGCCAGCGGCCACAGCCCCTGAAACCACTCCGACTGGATCAGCCGGCGCATGCGCAGGTTGTCGCGCGTGGCGAGCGTGGCCTCGTGGCTGGCGCCTATGAAGCGCTGGTGCGCCAGGCCCCGCGGCCCCCACTCCCAGGCCGGCCACAGCACGCCGGTCATCAGCGACTTCATCGTGCCGGGCGGGATGTTGATCAGCAGCCGCGTGATCTGGCCGGCCGTCACCGCCTCCAGATGCTCGGCCATCGCGTCGATGTGCCAGCCGTGCACGTAGGGCTGGCCCGGCTCGAGCACGGACCAGGCGCGGCGGATGAACGTGACGAGGCTGCGCTTGCAGGCCTCGCGTTCGATCGCCAGCCAGTCAGCCTCGGCGAGCTGCAGCATCGCGGGCGGCGAGCAGTTCCTGCAGGGTCTGCGTCGAAAGGCCCGACGGATCGAGCGCGCCGGGCACCAGCGGCGTGCCGCCCTTGCCGAACAGCTCGCGCTTCTCCGGCGCGTCCAGGCCGAGCAGCTTCGCCCGGCGCTCGCCGATCTTCAGCACCCGGTCGACCGCGGCCGCCTCGCCCTTGCGCGCCCGCGGCCACAGGCCCTGCAGCATGCCGTCCAGGCGCGACAGCTCCTCCGACCGCAACTCGTCGGCGTTGGCCGTGACCTGCGCGCGGCACTCGGCCAGGCCCGCCTGCACAAGCCGGTGCGCCTGCGACTTCTTCAGGCCCAGCTGCGCGCCGATGGCCTCGTAGCCCAGGCCGGCGCGGCGCAGCTCCAGCGCCTGCCGCTGGTGCTCCAGGCCCCGGGCGGCGCGGGCGGCATTGGTGGTGTTGAGCGGCATGCTCAGCCGCCTTCCGGTGAATGGAGCGCGCGGGTCGGAGTTGAACCGCCCAGCGCCGGGGGGTGCCCGGCGTCCTGCCCTTTCGCGCGCTTGGGGTATGGCTTCGCCAGTGGCGCGATTTTCTCACGCATGGCGGAATCTAGTGGCATGAAGTAGCGGTGTTTGACCCCGGCGACCACCCGCGCCGCGTTCGGATCTACGTTTGCCCAAAGCCAGGGGATTGACTGCCCCCCCTTGCCGTATCTCGAATGCAGCGTCTTTGGGTGCACGTTGATGCCGTTCACGCGATAGGCGTGCGTTTCGGCCCCGCCCAAATACATCCAACCACCGGCCTGATATATACCCCCATGATGGCCCTGCGCGGCATCCGCGAACGAAACCACGGCCCGGACTCCCGGGCACTGCGCGCGAAGGAACCGCAGCGCAATCGCCACGATTCGAGACACCGGCCACTGATGCGAACGCAACGCAACGCGCGTGAGTTCGCAAATCTCGGTGCCGGCCAATCCGTAGGGCGAGCCGATTTCCGGCGTTGCACCTTGACCGAACAGGACCACGCCGACGAAATCGCCGCCTTCCCAGGCGCCGACACGGACGCACTTAAACACCGGCACGCACCCGCTGTAATGCCACCGCGTGCACGCATACCGCGCAGCTTCAGCGGTCGCCCAATCAATCCGCAGGACAGGCTTAGAACTCATGGCCGCAGCTCGGGCAGACGGTCGGGTTTTTCTGGTCGAGCCGGCTCTGGTCCTCTTCGGTGCCTGGCTCGAAGTTCGGAGCCTCGTTTTTCAATGATGCCAGCAGCGCCTGCAGCCCCGCGTCGTCGGCCGTCAGCCCGTCGAGCACCTGCGCCAGCATGTCGTCGTCGCGCCCGGCCATGCCCCCGATGGGGTCTATCGCCGCCAGCACCAGCCGCTCCTCGTCCTCCGACAGGTCGACGTACAGCACCGGCAGCGTCGGCTCGCTGCGGCGCAGCGCCAGGGCCACCCGCGCATGCCCGTCGACCACGTGCCCGGTGCGCCGGTTGACGATCACCCGTTGCACCCACCCGACCTGCTTCAGCAAGCCCTCCAGCGCGTCGACCTGCTCCTTCGGATGCACGCGCCAGTTCAGCGGGTTGGCCAGCAGCTGATCCGGCGCTTCCTCGCCCTCGCCGACGATGCGGCTGCGGAATGCCGACGGCGCGGCGGTCTTTCCCTTACCCATGTGTTCCCCTAGTCATCGAAACTCTCTCCATCGAACTGGCGCACCTTCTTCCCGCGCGTGCGGACCTTCGCCGTCGGCTTCGGCGGCCTCTGCTTCGCCCGCCTGACCCGCTCGCGTTCCTGCCACTCTGCCGTTTCCTCCGGCCGCTGCCGGATCACCCGGAGCGTGCCGTCGGCGTAGCTGCGCTCGACACGGTACGGAGCGGGCTCGAACTGCTCGGCCGTGCCGAACCGGCCGCGCTTGAGCGATTGCACCGTGGCGGCTAGGCCGAAGATGCTCGACACGGCCACGGTCTGAACCGGCGGCGCGTCGGCAGCCGACACGATGCGGTGCACCGGCGCCGGCTCGGCCAGGTCGTCGCGGTCCAGCTCCCGCAGCGGCGCGCGGATCGGCAGCTGCAGCAGGCAGGCGAGCGCCTGCACGGCCAACCGCCAGGGCCTGGCCGGCTTCGGGCGTGGTGAAGCGGGCGGCGCCGTCGGGATCGGCAGGTCGGTGAACAGCAGCATCTGGTCGGCTGGGGGGGTCATCCGGTGGGGGTTGATCGGGTCTTCGCGTCCCAGAGAAGCTTCATCGTCACGCGCAGCCGGTCGGCTGCGTCCTTGCCGCGGCGCTGCTCGACGGCTTCAAGGTGGGTGCGGCGCTCGTTCAGCGTCGGCAGGGCGGCGATCGCGCGGGCCTCACACTCGTGCCGCCAGTGCTCCGAGGTGCTGTCGACCTCGCGGCCGTCGAGTAGGAGGACGAGGGGCATCAGGCCGGGCCATCGGCGTCGCCGCGGCTGCTCGTGTTGTCGGCAAACGGCTCCAGGCGCAGCATGAACTGAACCTGCGCCAGCCGGTCGGCCGCGCCTTCGACGGGGCCGGCTTCCACGATCAAGCGACCTTGCTCGTCAACGGGCAGCACAGTCAGCTCTAGGCGCGGCGGCTCTGATGCGTCGAGCGTCAGCACGGCGCGCTGCGTGTACTTCGGTAGACCCAGCGCCCTTGCCAGCGCCATCGTCAGCTCTGTTGCCATAGTCAGGCCTCCACGCGCTTGATGCGCCAAGTAACCCCGGCCACCGTGAACACCTCCCCCACGCGAGCCAGGAACGGCGCCGACTGCGGGCCGCGGTAGCTTAGGCGCATCTCGGCCCAGCGGCCTCGGCCTACGGGCACGGCGACGATGGTCACGCGGCCAGCCCCAGCAGGATGGCCGCGACCTCGCGCTTCCACACACGCACGCGCACCCCAGGCACCGGCAGCGCGTCAGGGTCTTCGCCGGGGAACACCTTCGCCAGCCGCGCGTACTCAACGACGCGGGCATCGTCAGCCCACAGGCCGGCGTCGCTGATCGCGTCCTCGGTGCTGCGCGCCAGCTTCGACAGGTCCGGCTTCTTGTCCGGCCAGGTCTGCCGGCGCTTCGGGGCGCTGGCAGGCTTCGGCAGCGTGAAGACCATGCTCACCACGAGCGGGCCGTCGAGCGGGGCCATGCCGGCGAACTGCTGGCGCACCGCTTCGGCCGCAGCCTTCACGTCCATGCGCCATGGCTTGACCTTCTTCGACGACTCGACCATGAGGCCGCGGCCGGTCTTGGTCGTGCCGACGAACTTCTTCGAGCCCTGCGGGGCAGGGTTTCCCGTCACGGTGAACTCGATCATCGGGGCATGTCCTTCGGGGTTGCGAACGTCTCGGCGAAGCGCACGCGGCGCTCGCAGGCGTCGAGCACATGGCGCTGGCCGCCGGTCAGGCGCATGCCCGAGGCCTCCAGCGCGCGCAGGCGCAGCGCCTGCTGGTAGGCCTGCGACACGTCGATCCCGCCCGTGTCCAGGGCCTCGCGACGCATGTCGACCATGGCTTCGTGGTCGGTCATTCGGCCCCCAGCACGTAGGGCTCGGCCGGGCCGGCTTCGTTCACGAAGCGCAACGAGGGCTCGTCAAACCACAGCCGAATGCGGCCTTCCCACTGCCCGTTGCGCTGCTTCTCGACCGTCACCAGGGCGTCAGCCTCGCCCGACTTCGCCATGTTCGCCTGGCTCATCTCCTGCTGCTTCGGCTTGTTCGCCCAAACGGTGACGACGTTGTGGCACTGGTCCGAGATCGCCGCCGACCCGCGCAGCTCGTACTTCGTCGGCGGCTTTGACTCGTCGCCGCTCTGCGGCTTGCGGCAGTGCGTCACGAGGTGGATGTGCAGCCCAAACTCCTGCGCGCTGCGCACAAGGTCGGTAACGAACTGCTTCTGCTCGTCGAGGTGTTCCTCGCTGGCGCAGACCATCATCATGCTGTCGACGACGACCTGCGTGCCCTTCAGCTCCTCGGCGAAGTAGCGCAGCACAGCCAGCAACTGCGCCGGCTTGATGCGGCCCATGTGGTCGAACATCCAGAGCCGGCCGTCGGTCCAGGCGTTGAACCGCTCAAGCGTCACCAGGGCCGGCTTCTCGACCGCGAAACACTGCCGGGCCATGCGCGCCAGTGTGTCGGCCGGGCTCATCTCGAAGCTGCAGATCAGCACCCGCTCGCGCTGGAAGCACAGGTCGAGCGCGACCTGGCCGGTGAACATCGACTTGCGGTGGCCGTTGTAGCCAGCCCATGCCGTGACCTCGCCGGGCCGGAACTCCAAGCGCTGGCCCAGCTTCGTGGAGATCATCTTCGGCTGCCGCGCGCCGGGCTCCTTCGGCAGGAACTTGGCCGCCAGCAGGTCGGCAAAGCTGCTCGCCGGCCGCACCTTCACGCGGGCCTCGGTGTCCCTCGCGTAAGCGGCAAAGTCGAAGTCGTCGGGCAGTAGCTCAGCCATGCGCGGGCTCCAGTGCCGCGATGCGGCGGGTCAACTCGTTGATGTCGCCACCGGCGTACAGCGGCAGGGTGTCGCGCAGCGTTGACCGGTCGGTGGCGTAGCCCAGCACCACCAGGGCGCCGGCACGTTCGGCCGCGGTGCACCAGGCGGTCACGTCGGCGCCGCTGTGCGCAGGCCCGGCCACCACCACCCGAAGGCCCACCAATAACCGTAGGTCGGCGGTCTCGGGGCGGTCCAACGGACCCGGCATCAGCCACGCCTCATCGGCACGCTGGCCCGGCCGCTCGTGCAACGACAGCACCACGCTCGACGGCATGCGGCGGCGCATCCGCAGGGCGATCAGCTCGGCTGCGCCCCTCATTCGGCCCCCGCGAAGATGTCCGAGCCCGACACAGCGGCCAGCGGGGCATCCTCCCAGCGCCGACCGTTCAGCCAAGAGGCAGGCATCGGGATGAACTGCCCGCCGTCTTTCGTCCACTGCTCGGTCGTGGCCTGAAGGGCTATCGCGGCCAGCAACGCGGCCTGTAGGGCGTCGTCAGCACGAAGCCGGGCATAGGCCTTGATCGCGGCGCCTTTGGCCTGCTTCCGTGGGTAAGCGGACCAGAACGCATCGAACCCGGGCGGGAACTCCGACACCTGCCCCCGCTTGCGGGGGTTAGGGGGTTCTTTATGGTGTCTGGTGTCTGGTGTCTGGAGAGCATTGCCTTCGCTATGCGTTCGCATTGCGTCCGGTGATGCGTTCGCATTGCGTCCGGACTGCGACCACCGTGCATCGGCTGATGCCTTCGCTTTGCGCTGCTTGTCCTGATACCGCGCTATCTCGGCATCCGCCCGCTTCTGGTGGTACTGCCCGTCGCGCAGCTCGAAGAACTCGCTCAGCACCTGAGCGACGGCCCGGCGCTGCCCCGGCGTGGACGCCTTGGCCAGCCGGTACTGCTGCCCCTCAGCGATGGCCTTCTCGTGGTGGTAGTAGGCCCGCAGCAGGCGCGTATAGGCCATGTCCTCATCCCAGGTCAGGTGCCCGGTGGCGGCGGCCCAATCGCCGAGGTGGTGCTCGTAGTAGTTCACGCGGCCCGACTCCCCGCCGCAGCCTGCGCCCAAGGCCTCGCGTCCCCTGGACTCAGCTTGCTCACGTACCCCTTCGGCAGCTCGCTCACCGTGTACCGCTGGTCGGCGCACGTCGGCACGACAGTCACGCGGGTGCTGGCCGTGATGACGCCCTCAACCCGCGGCGGCTTGTCCATCGGCTCGATTCGCCGTGCGTTGCTCCCCGGCTTGCGCAGCAGCGTCAGCGCCGGCCCGCGGCTTGAGCCCAGCGGGTCGAGCATGTCGTGCAGGCGAGGGAACGTCGGCGCCTGGCTCGCCACCTTGGCAGCGGCGGAAGGCTTGACGACGGCGCGCGTGCCCACCCCTTGCCCGGCAGCAAAGGCCTCGGCGTGGTGCTTGTTGACAAACGCCCGGATGCTGGGCTTACCAGCGCCGCTGCCGCGCGTGTAGCTGGCGCTGATGAGCTCGCCAGCGCGCACCATGTGGCCGATGAGCACGCCCACGGCTTCGCGGTCGGCGTAGCTATACAAACGATCCTTGATAAGCACCTTGCTGGCGCCGATGGGCGTGGCCGCTTGCGTCAGGATCAAGGCGCGGATTTCGTCGTCGCAGTAGCGACGCTCGTTGCGGTCGCGCTCAGGCATCAGGGTGTCCTACCGCGCAAGTGGTGCGCGCTGTGTTTGTTCCCATCCCCCAAGACGGCTGACAAGCTAGGGGGTGCGCTCCGGCGCGTCGAGGCGCCAAACTCCAGACATGCGCTCGAACCTTCGTCGGCAACACCCAGCGGCAGCCGTAGCTGCGGCGGCGCTTGGCGACCAGGCGGGCGCGGGATGCGAACCAGGGGCGCATTTAGACAGCCTCACTTTCTTCGAGCCAGCGGCTTGCTTCGGGATGCGCCCACAAACACGCCTGCCGCTCGTAGGGCGTCGGCTCGCGCCAAGGCAGCGCCTGCTCGGATGCGTCATTCAGGCCCGGGAATGCATACCAAACGCCTGGAAACAGGATGTCGCGGCTGTCTGGCACGGGCTCCCATGCGTCGACCTGCAAGGTGCGATCGTGCTCGGGCAGGATGCTCGTGCCGCGCCAGTCGCGCACGTACAGGCCGCGCTCCTGGGGTCTGATGCTGGGGTGTTTAAAAGGGCGCATTCAGTCGCCCTCCCGAATCGCCAGCCGGCCAGCGGTATCGGGCGCGAACCCCATCGCCACCAGCGCGGCACGAAAGCTGTCTACAGCATGATCCAAAGAGCCATCACCGTTGACCGTGACGCTGGCGTGCGGGTTCTCGCGCCCGTGCGGATAGCGGCCGGTCACCACGACGGTAATAGCGTGGGTTCGGGTGTCGTCCATCAGGCCACCTGCCGCGCGGGTTCGGGCTGGGCGGGTGCAGTGCGCAGCACGCTCCAGTCGATGTCCGGCCTAAGTTCTTCGCACCGGACAGCGCCCGCCGTTTCCCGCTCGATGGCGGGGCAGTGCTCGGCCGGCACTTGGCGGGCGTTCTCGTTCGCGGTCCACTGGCTCACCAGCACGCGGTTCACGCCGATCTTCTCGGCCAGCGCCGCAGCAGTGCCGCGGGGATTGGCGTTCAGGTAGGTTTTCAGGTCCATGCCGCGCATCGTAGCACAGCGCTAACCGGCCTGCAAGCACTGTCAGAACGAGTTAGGGGGGGCGGGAAGACCCGCGGAAAGAAAGTAGCGCACCGCTATTGACTGAGAATTAGCGCGCCGCTACAGTTCATCCCATCGGCCCATGACAAACCTCATCCGAGGCGGGCCGGAAAGGACAAGGCAATGAACGGTTACGCGATCTTCGGCCGCCCGCCAGTGTTCGGCGGCTGCAGCGCCAGCAGCGACCTCGCGGCCCACCTGGCCAGCGAAGACGCCGCCGAGGCCCGCGCCGAGCACGTTGAGAGCCAGATCGACGACGCGATCGACGCGATGCTCGACGGCACAAAGCTGACCGACCTGACGGTCCCGCTGTTCGATGCGATGAAGGTGCGCAAGGCCCAGCCGTCAATGGCCGAGCTTTTGAGCGACGACGGCGGCAGCATCGACACGTTCGACGACTGGCTCCGCATCCTCATGCGCGCCCCGCTTGAGCAACTGCCGTTTGTGGCGCTGAACTTCCGCGCGTGGGCTCGCAACGTTCTGCGCGAGAACGCCGACAGCGTGGGCGTCACCGAACTGGCCGAGAAGATGGCCGCCGAGATGAGGGCCGGGCTGTGAGCGGCCCGGTGATCGTGGCCAGCGTCCGGCCGGCAATGACCGTCGAGCAGCAGCTGCTGGCCGAGCTCAAGGCTGCTCACCGGCTGCTGTCGGTGGCCCTGGGCTGCATGACGCCGGCCAGCAAGGCGCAGTTTGCGCGCCGCGCCGAGATCATGGGCCTGGGCACCGATGGCGCCACCCGCCACCACGAGCGCGAGGCGGTCATCGCGCGGGCTGAGGGGCGCGCCGCATGAAGCGCACTCCCCTGCGCCGCCTGAACCCGTCCCGCCGCCTCATGCGCGACTACGCGACGGCCTGGACCGCCACCAACTTCGGGCGCCTCATTGAGCGCGCTGTGTGCATCGCTGGCGTGTGCGCTATCGGCGTGATGCTGGCTCGGGCTTGTGTGCCTGTTTAAGGAGAGACCATGACGCGAATTTTCTTCATCTGTGCCCCGTTCTTCATTTGGCGGTTCGAGTGCTTCGACACGCTGTCGAGCGTGCTGCGGGGGCTGCTGTGAAGTGGCCCGCCGACGACATCGGCCGCACCATATGGGCCGCGCCGCGCCGCTGCAGCGGCGAAAGCTGCCACCAGGGCGACGCGGAATGCAAGACGCCCGAGGCGTGCCAGCTTCCAGAGTCGGCTGACACGTTCCTGTCGGCGTACTCGCGATCGCTGCTGTCAGCGCTGCTGGTGCTGGTGTGCGCGGTCGTCGTGGTGGTGTTGTCGCTGTGAACGCGCCGCGCGAGCTTCGTCTCGGCCTCGTGCGCGACATGCCGGCCGAGGAATACCACGCTACCCAGGCCATGAGCGCGGGCGGCCTGAAGCGCATGCGGCAGAGCCCGGCGCACTTCTTCGGCCAGGTGATGGACCCGGCGAAGCCG
>Ga0208858_1000079_pt1 | contig 22820 bp, 21 predicted proteins | sample LakMenEpi16Nov12_FD_150704 | JGI IMG/M metagenome (GOLD analysis project Ga0208858, IMG submission 150704) | Freshwater microbial communities from Lake Mendota, WI - 16NOV2012 deep hole epilimnion (SPAdes) | ecosystem: Environmental > Aquatic > Freshwater > Lake > Epilimnion/Euphotic zone ...
TTGTAGAATTCAGGTAACATTATCAATAGATAGTCATTATTGAGAAAAGTGCTTCTATCTTTTTTTACCATAAATCGGTACAATCTTTATCTGATAAGCTTTTTAGACTAGTTTGTCATCCCGTCAGCTTTCCGCAAGCACATTTATATTTAGTGGGAGATGGTCCAGATCGTTCGATATTTGAGGCAATGGTGCAAAATACAGGTGTTAGTAATCGCATTCATTTTGAAGGATTTCAGGCAGAACCGCAACGCTATATGTTAGCAACGGATATCTTTGTTTTGGCTTCACATTGTGAATCTTTTGGCTTAGTGCTAACGGAAGCGCGGGAAGCTGGTTGTGCGATTATAGCCAGTGATGTAGATGGTATTCCTGAGACTTTAGATTATAGTCAAGCGGGGATTTTAGTGCCACCCAAGGATATTCCAGCCTTAGCTAATACTTTGACACAATTATTGAGCGATCGCCAACTTTTAGATCAGTGGAAATTCCGCGCCCAACAAAATTTAGAAAGATTTAGTGCCGCAAGAGTGAATGAAGAAACACTAAATATATATCGTGAATTAATGAGAAAAGACAATATCATCAGAGTCATGGAAACCAGAGAATTAGCCAATCTTAATTAATTCTTTTTCGCTAATGTGCATCGCAATTCCTTTCTCATAATAGGCAGCTTCATTAATAAAGATTGGATAAACAGTAGAATTTCCTTGATAGAAAATTTCTTCTCCTGTGAAAGTCAGAAAAATAGGATCACCAGGATGCAAAGGTTCATAATCTTTAAATTGAAGTTGGGGGTGAATCATCGCCTGAATTTCCCCTACTTCATTTCTCGGATAATCAATCACACCAATTGATTTATAGACTGTGAGTGTATTATTTTTTGGCAAATCTTTTCCTTGATTATAGTCTTCAAAATAATCTAAAACACTATAAATAAGTTGTTCAGTCTGTTGAAATAATTCCGCATTTAAAATCCCTTGGGGTACAGCACCAACTTCAATTGCAAAACCCAAATCACACAAAGAACGTAGAAAACCACTACCTTGAGGTTGTTCATGAATATAAACCTTCACCAAAGGATTAACTGCACTCAAATCCGCAGCTAATTTGAGCAGGAAAGGATGCCAATTTCCCAGAATAATACATAATCCCATATTGGCAGTAGTCGTATGTACATCAACAATTGTATCTACAGATTCTTGATTTTCTGGTTGTAATATTTGCTGAATTTCTCGCGCCCTTAATTCTTCGTAACTTGAGATTTTTGAACTTGATAATTTATCTTGATTAAAGCAACGATTCAGATCCGTATCAATATATCTTGTCCGTGCAGCAATAGCTTTAGGACTACCAAGTAATGATAAAGTTTCAAAACTACCTCGATGAATTAAATGGGGATATTGCTGAAACTTTTTCACCAAGTAAACTCCCGTTAACTCATTACCGTGATTTCCCCCAACAATCGCCACCCGATGAATTTGATTCATAAATACCTCATTTATAAGCAACTTAGCTATGAAAGTGAACTTTGATCATTTTCTAATTTGGATACTAAAAATCTTCTTGTTAATGATTGTAACCCGTTAATTATATCCATTGATGACAATGATAAAAGTTGTTTTATCTCATCTCTAGATATAGGTTGATCATTTTGACTGATTTTTAATAATATCTCTTTTTCAACATCAGATAATCTCATCCATATTAAATCAAATAGAGTTTTAAAATCTTCTGTTAAAATTAAACTATTTTCTTTGATAAATTCAGCAACTTCACTCTGAAAGACATCTTTAATTAAAATACTGATATACTGTAAATATCTAGGATGACTTTCATATAACTTAATTAAGTTTAACCAAGTTTCCTCATTGTTTAATCCTTGATTTTTTAATATCTCTGTAGCTGCATTATTTAAACCTGATAATTCTAAGGAATGAATTGGATACAGTTCATTATCTAATGATATCATTTCTTGGCATTTTTCCTGACTGATGAGAATTAAACAACTTTGATGTTCAATTTCTGTGATCATTTGTAAAAAGGTTTTATAATCTTGATATTCAGGTTTATATTGTCCTGCAAATTGACAATTAACAAAGATATTCTCTAGATCATCTAAAATAATTAAACATTTTTTATTTTTAAAGATATTAAATAATTGTTTTAATTTATCATCTATGGTTGCTTTAGCTTCCTGTTGACAAACATTCAATAAATCATCAATAAGTAAATCTAGGGATTTAGGAAATTTTAAACTTCTCCAGATAATAACTTCAAATTGTTGAAGATTTAGATCAACAAATCTTTTCACAATGGTAGTTTTACCAATTCCCGATAATCCTAAAACTGAGATTAAATGACTATGTTGATTTAATATCCAATTAGAGAGGGTTTGAAGTTCAGTTTCTCTATTATAAAAATTGATTATTTTAGGAGATAGAATTAAATCGTAATGAGATGATTTAGATTTATGAGTAGTTGAACTTTCTTGATTTTGTTTATTGGGATTATTATTAAATATTTGCGAACTAAAATTATGATTAGTAACAATACAAATATTCTGAGATGATTCAATATTTATTCTTTCAAATCTAGAACGAAAATTAGTTTTTTTAATATCTTCACCCAATTCTTTAGATAAAATTTGCCATAATTCAGCACCTACATCTCCTACATAATTTTTAGTAACATTACATTCTTGTGCAATATCATCATAGGTTTGTCTTTCCCATGTTCCCTGAACTACAGCAGTTTGAACGTCATCTAAATGCTTTCCAGTTTTATCAAAGACTATATTATCAACAAATTTTACAACTTCGTTTACATTCATACAAGCTATATATGGTAAAGGTTATAACCATTATAGGTGAGCATGATCCCATTTTTTCCGATTTTTTCCGGTTTTTTGCTTAATTTTTTGTAATAAAACTCCCGTAAAAATCCGTTTATATAAGACTATATAAAATACTGAAATTTTGAGATTGTGGTAGTTGCGTCAAATATAAAATGATTCTTTTCAATATAGGGAGTAAAGAATGTCAAAACCAATTCGTGTACTTGTGTTTGGAACTACTGGAACTGGAAAGACAAGTTTGTGCAATGCCCTAACAGGTGAAGAACAGAAAGTCAGCAATGCTGCTCTGGGTGTTACGTTTAGGTCTTATACTTACAAAGAAGTGGAAATTTTGGGAGATCAATCACTCATAATTACTGATACTGTTGGTCTTAATGAATCAGCACGCGGCAGTGTACCTTCTAGAGATGCTGTCAAAGCACTTATCAAGCTTCTTAAAGATTCTCAAGAAGGATACAACTTGCTAATTCATGTATTCCGTATTCCTCGGATTACTCAAGCTGAGGAAAATAATTATGAGTTTTTTGTAAGAACAATCTCAGAATCTAAAATTCCCACCATCCTCGTTGCTACAGGATGCGAAACTTTAGAGCCAATGTCTAAATGGAAAAATGAAAATGGTGATACTTTTGCAAGAATAGGGTTGGAGTATGAAGATATTATTTGCACTTGTTTTGCAAGTGGTGGGCGCATGGCTTCTATCTACGATGACTTGAGAAAGGAATCTTGTGAGGCACTGCTTGGGGCTATTGAAGCCTATGCAGCGCCAGAACCAGTTAAACTCTACAATTCTATGCAAGGTTTCATAGCAGTTTTTAAGAGGGCTTGGAATTGGTTGGCTGGTTGGTTAGGTCTAGATGGCGTTATGTTTAAACTCAATGAGGGACTTATACAACTACTAATTCGGATTGGGTTTACAAAAGAAGAAGCAACAGCATTTGTAAATGAAGTTGGTATCCCACCTGAAAGTGATAAATAGGGCTTGCTGAAGAAGTAGGTTGGGTTGAGGTAACGAAACCCAACATTTATTATATTTATCATCAGAATTATTCCATAACCTGTTCTATAATCCCTTGAATAACTGTAACAGCAATATCCTCTTGATCAGATTTGGAATAGACTGTTAATAAAATAATACTTGTGGCAGTTTGTAGGTAATAAATAAGTCTATATCCACCACTTTTACCTTTTTGAATATTACTATTTTTAACTCTAACCTTATAAACTTGATATTCTTCTCCCAAACCTACAAGACGATCACCTATAATTTCACCTTCCTGTAACTGTAAAATAACAGGTTGAATATCATCACGAATTTTTCGATATCGTTTTGATAATTTATACAGTTGCTTTTCAAACTCAGGAGAAAATTGAATTGAGATAGGATTTATGTTATTCATTCTCAATTCTCTCCCATAATTCAGAAACAGGTCTAGTTTTGCCAGATTTTACTTCTTCAAAAGCCCTTGTTAAACTCTCTTTTATTTCCTGAATTGGAGTATCATCAACATCAATATCACCTGCTTCTGGTACAAAAATAATTACCTTAACAATATTAAAACCATCAACTTCTAAAGGATAATCTAAGGTTAATTGTCCCTGTTGAATTTTTCCGGTAACTTCTAAGACTTTCATAGGTTTTAGCTCTTGTTTAATAGTTTAACTACTTTTCATACACGAAATATTTGTACTAAATTTTATCACAAGTTATCAATAAAATGTGATCATAATAATTATAACTCCTCTGTGGTGTTATCGCACAAAGGAGCAAATCAGCCAATTTCTTTTATTTCCCCACCTTCAGGAGGGGTTTTAATTCAACTCTGTGGTCTGCTGTAGTATTTATGTCCGGCCATAGCCATTGCCAAAAATCCCCACATAATCATCCCTGCAATACTCAACATCCCGCTATAGATAATTAACTGAGCGCAAGAACTGATACCAATAGCGCGGGCAGCACTGAGAAAACTATCAAAACGACCTTCTGTATAATTACTAACAGTAATTAGCATTAATACCAACCCACCAATATAGGGTATAGCACCAATCCAACCCAAGGTAAAAAACATATCTAAAATGCCGCTATCAATAACAACTACCTCTATTTGTCCAGTTTTTTCATTCACTTTCCAGATATTTCCAAAGCCATTACCGACAACATTAGAAAGGGCTAATCCCAGGTTTCTGTCATAAGTTGCAGATCTATCTCTAAAACTACCATCTTCTTCCAGATTAGAAAAACTTTCAAATCGAGTGGTAATGACTTTAGAAAGCGGTTCAATAGTTACCAAGGGAATAACACAGATTGTCATCACTAAAATTATAGTAATTAATCGCATTTGAATCTGGGGTTTTACTGAACCAAAAATCATAATAATTCCTAATAACCAGCCGCCCCAACTTGTTCGCACCTGGGAAAGTAAAAATGATAAATAACCCACAGCAGAAGCTGGGAAAATTAATGGACCAGTGCTGGTAAATAATAATAGTAATCCAGTCTGCATCACAGTCCCAAATGGACCTGGTGAGTGGAGTGTACTCCAGACGCGCATTCCAAAAGGAATTGGTTGTCCAGCACTGGTAAACATTTTCGATTGAATTAGCCAATATTTATCCCATTCAGGAGCGACAACAAATTGATAGACACCGTAAGCTCCCAGGATGAGTACACACCAAATAAATGTTCTTTGCAGATGTTGACGATAACTGGGATAATCTCGCCAATTAGAAAATAGGTGAAAAGCAAAAATTATCGGACTTAACCAATCTAAAAAACTCCGAACTACAGGGAGTGGTTGATTGTAAATTAAACCTATTAAACATCCATAAGAAACTCCTATAGCAGCTAAAAGAAATGGTAGTCCCCCTTGCCGAAGACTGCTAGGTAGATGTTTTAAAAAGGTGAATATAGTCAGGAATACGACTAAATAAGGTGCAATTAACATTTGTCGGGTGGGGTCCCAGCCAACTTTATAGTCAACTAAACGAGTGATTAAGGGGGTGAGAAACCATATCCACCAGGTGAAGCCGATATAGTGAATGGGATGCCGCAAGTATAAAAACGCTGCTACTAGAAAAGCAGTGGCGGGAAAAACGAGGCGTAAACTACCTGTACTGGTAAAGTAGCAAGCTGTGATCAGGAGGATAAAAGCAAGAATGATCATCCAACTTTGGGCAGATCGATCTTGGGGAGAAAATTGTTCTTTTAAAACTGTATTGAAAAGTATTGGTTTGGAAATCATTCTCTATGTTTGCCTATTTTGTATTAGGAAGGAGTATTTAAAGAGGTATTGAACGCAGATGAACGCGGATAAAGATTCTTAACTCCTGACTCCTACAAGATGGTGATTTCCTATCTTTCTATATTTTTGATATCCTAACCATCTTCCTTGTAAGGATGCTCGCAATTTTTTACTGGCAATTTCTTTTTGTTGGGGAAATAATCTTAACCATTGACATATTCCTAAACTTTCTCTTGTCCCAACTAAAATTGACCAGGATAAAAATACAATTTGACGCAGGGGCGAAAGATGTTCTAATAAAATTAAGGTTTCGTTGTGGACTAGGTTAATTAATGCGGTGTCGTTAAAATTGTGGCGTTGATCTTCATCAAATCTTTGGGCGGGATAGTGATCTACTGCAATGCTGGGATCATAAATCATTTTCCATCCAGCGCGTTTGAGGGTGAGGGCAAAGGACATTTCAAAATGTACCTGTGCGCCCGTTCCTTGCATTCTGTCATCAAATCGCAATTTGCCGATCGCTTGGGTACGAAAGCTCATATTCACACCTTTGAGAACATCAACTTCACGGGGTGCGCCTACTCCTAAGTGATGGTTGCCAATGACACGCCCCCACCATTGCAATTTACCAACTATGGGACGGGAACCATTTTCTAATTTGTCTCCTTGATACACCCAATCACGACCACCTACGCCACCAATGGTATAATTAACGCTGAAGTGAGTATTAATTTTTGCTAACCAATCCGGGTGGGGGGCGGCATCATCATCGGTGATGGAAAGAATATCTCCCTGTACTTGTGCCAGTCCGGCGTTGAGGGCGGCGACGACTCCCGGCTGGGTGACGGTGACAATCTGTAAGGGGAGGAGGTGGGGCGGAAATTGGCGAAGGAATTGCTGGGTTTCTGTGTCTGTATCTCTGACAACAACGATCGCCTGATCAACTGATTTAGTTTGCTGTTGCAGTGCCTTCAGACACCGGGCTAGGTCTTGAGGACGGCGATAGGTGGGGATGAGAACTGTGTTTCTCATGGGTGATTAACTCCTCAAATATATTTAGATAGGTTTGTGCCATTGTTGACCAGCTATGTTGCTCGGCAATAGTCCGGGCAACTTTACCCATTTGTTGACGCAGTGAGCGATCGCTATTTAACAACTCCAGCGCCTCTGCTAAAGCCTTAACATCATTACAATCGTCTAAAACGATGCCGCAGTCGGGATTAACTAAATCAGCCGCACCAGTAGTAGTGGCGGTAATCACGGGCAAACCTGAAGCCATCGCTTCAATCACTACAAGTCCAAAGGGTTCATAACGGGACGGAAACACAAATAAATCTGATGCCCGTTGAATTTGGGGCATATCATGGCGATAACCTAAAAAATGCACTCGTTCACTAATATTTAATGCTTTTGCCATTGCCGGATAAGGGCTATCTTGAGTACCACCGACAACTGCTAAATGTAATTTAGGAACTTTTACCAAAGCATGAAGTACAGTATCTAAGTTCTTCCGGGAAATCCGAATATCACCTGCAAATAAGGCCAAATTGACATTTTCAGGTAATCCTAATGCCGTCCGAGAACTGACACCGGGAGCAAATTCTTGTAAGTCTACACCATTAGCAACCACCCGAATTTGTGAACGAGGTACACCAATATTTACTAATTCTTGGGCAACTTTTTCTGAGACAGCAATAATAATTTTAGATTGGCAAAAAGCTTGTTTTTCCCAATAAGCATTAGCCGCAGTAAATAACCATTGATATAACCCGTACAAATCTTTACGGTTATGGGAAATATGCACAGGCGATTTCAACCAAGAACCATGCACAAAATGCACGGCATTGACATCACTTGCCCCCATAGTAATCGCGCCATTGACTTTAATTAAATCCAACTTAGCTCGATTTTTACGCAACCAATCGGCACTTTTTTTAGCAAAAATGAAATTGCGAATAAATTCCGTAGGATACCTTGCTACTGGAATATAAATACAATTAACAGCATTATTTTCAGATAACTCTGGGGCAATTTCACTAGCTAATAATGTCAGATCATGACCACGACGAATGGCTTCTTGAGCGACTTCATAATTAACTCTACCTTGACCATCACCTTTTCTGATTTTGTGGGTAACAATACAAATTTTCACTCATAACCTCTTGTAATTGACTAAGTTAGGAAACTTTCCAAATTTTATTCGTTAAATTGGTAGGAATAAAACTAATAATTAAAGCGACTAAAGTTCGTAAATTAAATTTTTGCTCACTTAAAGTTTGCCAAAAATAACGGCGAGCATCTGTAATTTTTTGATCTCGTAATAAGCCAATTCCTAAAGTTGTATTAGCTTCTAACCATTTGGTTTTAAAGTAGGAATTAAATTCTTGTAACTGTTGATCTTTCATAAAGGTTTGATAACAGAATAGCTCACTTTTACCTTTACGGATTTTTGCTTGAACATTGCGACTACCACTAAGCATAGTATCAGTTTGTTCATGCTCTCGATATTTGGTTAATTTTTCAGGAACATAGTAAACTCCATAGCCAGAAATACAACAAAGATAAGTTAAATATAAATCCCACATTCCGTCAACCTCTGAAGGAATATTATCCCAATTAAGCACACCATTTCTGATTACACAAGCAGCCGCAGTGGGAATACTTTTATCAATTAAGCCAATTTGAGTAAAATTTTTATGAACTCCAGGAGTGATTTGATCACGTTTATAACTGCGGGTATTGTTTTCAGTGGCAGCAATATTAATTTTACTATCACCATCTATAATATATTGGTCACAAAATGCCAAAATTAAATCGGGATTTGCTTCTAAATTGGGGACAAGTTTAGATAAAAAATCCTCATTCCATATATCATCATCATGGAGACTAGCCACATATTTACCTGTGGCAATTTTAAAACCATGAAACTGGTTAGCTAACATCCCAATATTTTCTTTATGTCGCCAAAATTTGATGCGTGAATCTGGAAATGATTCAATTAGTGCTTGAGGATTTTCAGAACTGCAATTATCAGAAACGATAATTTCTAGATTTTGATAAGTTTGTTTAATAGCACTATTAATTGCTTGTTTTAGATATTCTGGACGATTATAGGTGGGGATAATCACGCTTACCAAAGGTTCGGAGGAGTTAATATTTAACATTGATTTTAGGATGAGAAGATAAACTACTTTTAGTTGTTGTTTGTTTTTGGGAAACTATCTCTAAAAAACGCAAAGCTGTAGGGACAGGACTATAATTTTTAATTGCCCAACTTCTTCCTTCTTGAGCAATATATTCCAGAATTTCGGGATTTTCTGTAATTCTATCTATTGTGGCTTGAACATTATCTAAATCTACACCAATATAATGTCGCCAATTTTCAGGCATTACAGGTAAAGTAATCCCATATTTTTCAAAATCAACATGAAATGTCACACATCCTGCGGCTAAAGATTCCCAAAATCGCCAACTATCCCATTGTAGAATTGTATTTGACTGTAATTTTAACTTAGCTAAAAGTTGTTTAATTCCACGATTAATTAAACTACTAGGATCATTAGGCCAAGTAGGTACAAAGAAGCCACCAAAGCAAGTACAAGCAACAGATTCTTGCAGACGTTTATAATAATTGGGATAGTGTCTACCACCAGTTTGTAACCATTGTAGATAATGATATCCTGCTTGCGGATGATGATTTGGATCATCAACAAAGTTATTAATAGAGAGAATGTTTTCAATTTGAGGAATTAGCTTACTACAGCTAATATTTCTGACAGGATGTCCAGACTTCCAATGGCGAAAATTGACAAGAATCTGTTTTTTTCTAGCAGTAAAATCTGGTATGGTATTCAGTTCTTGTAAAATGCGATTACTCAGTCCAAAAACCCAAGGCTGAAAGTTATTACCATAGTTTAGTTTGCTATTAAAATGAGTTCTTAAAATCAAATCAAATTGTCTAAATCCTGGTATTTTATTGTAGGTTTTATTATTATCCTCACAATCCAAATAAACAGTAATATATTGACGCTGAGGATGAAATAAGTTCTTTGGTAATGGTTCTTGAATATGATATGAATTGGTTGTGAATATAACTATAGAACAATCATCAGGTGTCACATCTGCATGATGTTTAAAAAGATATTCTGATGTTTCTAAGGAATTTTGCCAATAATTGACATTAGAAAAAAATGGGATTCCCAACTCTTGAAAACCTTCAGCCAAACAAATTATTAAATGTTGAAATTTCTCTCCTATAGAAATATTTTCTACAGGATCACAATAAAAATAAATTTTAAGAGGAAACTTGAGGGAACGATTATTTGTCATATATTTAGCCTGATGATTGAGTAAATATTAAAGGTTTTATTTTTGATATTTAAAATCAGTGATGGTGTTATTTTTGAAGTCTACCAATCTCTGAATATAAATATCAAAGCAGTTTATTAGTTGATATTAAGTATCCTGTTTAGAAGTCATTTCATACTGCATTTGATGATATTCCCAAAGTTTACCTTGAAGTTCTAGTAGTTCTTGATATTTACCCTGTTCGACAATTCTTCCTTGTTCTAAAACTACAACTTTATGCGCTTTAGCAATAGTAGAAAGACGGTGGGCGATCGCAATTACTGTGCGGCCAACAGATAGCTTTTCTAAGGATTCTTGAATTAACCGCTCAGACACTGAATCTAAGGCACTTGTAGCTTCATCTAGAATCAGGATTTCGGGGTTTTTCAGTAATGCGCGAGCGATCGCAATTCTTTGTCTTTGTCCACCTGATAACCGCACACCTCTATCTCCTAATTGCGTATCGAAACCTTCCGGCATTTCTAGAATAAATTCTAAAGCATTTGCCAATCGTGCAGCTTCTTTAATTTCTATTTCTGTAGCTTTTGGTGTCCCATAAGCAATATTATTCCAAACAGAAGTATTGAAAATAAAAGTATTCTGACTCACAACTGCTATCTGAGAACGCAGAGAGTTAATGTCAAATTTGCGAATATCAACCTCATCTATATAAATATAGCCATCAGTCGCATCATGAAAACGAGGAATTAAATCCGCAAGTGTGGTTTTTCCAGCCCCAGATGAACCAATTAAAGCCGTCATTTCCCCTTGTTTAATGGAGAGAGTTATATTATGTAAAACTCGTTGATCAGGACTATAATCAAAATCTACCGACACTAAATCAATTGATCTTTTAAAACCAGGAAATCTGAGTGCGCCATTTTGAAAATAGATTTTATCATCAGTTTTCAACAAATCTTTGATATTTTCTACTGCTCCCGCTTGGGTACTTAAAAAAGCCACGACTCCATTCAAATCTTGAGTCATAGGGATAATGCGGAACAGGACAAAAAAGAAAGTTAACAAAGCTGAAACTTTCATTAATCCTGTGGTTAAAGCCACAATAATCATACTAATTAGAATTAGCGTAGATATACTTTCAGCCAAAGGCTTAACTATCAAAGAAATCCAATAAACACTTTTCCACGTATTAACAATTTTTTCACTGGCTTGATAATACCGTTTTCGCTCAAATTCTTGAGTAGAAAAAGCATGAATTGTGCGAATACCTTCGATCAACTCTAGCACCCTAGCCGTAAAATTATCATTAGCAGAAGTAATCGCAAAACTACGTTCTCTAATTTGTTTATTTAGAGTGGATAATGCCACCGCTAAAAGACTAAATAGCAAAATAGAAACTATAGTCAGTTTCCAGGAAAGAATAAACAAAGAAATAGAATAGACAATCAGTGTAAAACTTCTAGTGATTAAAAAAGCTAGTCCACCAAAAATCTGCCTAATTCTCTCCATTTCACTGGTGAGTGTATTAACTAATTCTCCAGATTTTTTATGACTAAAATAATTAAGAGTTTGAGCCTCTAACTGTTGAAAAATTCGTTTACGGAGATTATATACTAAACTTATTTCACTAAACTGAATGCAAATTTGTCCTATATAATTGAACGATGCCCGCATACAGGTTGTGAGTACAATTAAAGCTGATATTCGATATAATCGCTCTGTTGCGGAAGCATTAATTCCTAAAATCAAAATATCAAACCAGCCTATTCCTGTTTTCACAGGTTCAGCCCCAGGAGTAGTTAAGCTTTGCAAAAATACCAGCAAAAATCCTAAACCAAACCCTTCAAAACTGGCAGCTAAAGCGGAAAATACGATAGCTAAAATAGCCACAACTCGAAAGTGTTTAAATTCTCGTAATATTACCCGATTATTTTGCCACAAACTTGTAGCTTGCAATATTTTCACAGTTGACGGTAGAAATTTAAAATCCATAAAAATTTTGGCCGATAGTTTTGATAATTAAGTACAGAAGCATCAATCTCAAGAAAATAAATATGCTTACATAGGAGCGCGACGAATAAAACGACCAAGAGCAGAACCACAGAGAATTTCAAATTTCTGCCATAGTATTTTTGCCATTGAATAAAGTTGAATAGGTGTTTGACTATGTTGCCAATATAATTTATCAGTTATGGTGGGAGAGCTACCTTCTATAGCACTGAGAAGCAATTTTTTGCGCCAAGGTTTAATATTTGGAACTGTAGCGTGAGACATGATAGTCCCACCAGGAACAAAATCCATGCCGTCTGGGCCAACGGTACTCAAAGGATAATTAGTCAGCATCAATGCTAAGTTTAAATAAGTCTGATCTCCATACAGATATGGATAATGATGAAAGGTATTATCGTTATAAAGATCCTTTAAATTGGCATATCCTGCTATCTCACCCAATTCTTCTAATTTCTGCCAAACTTTCAAGATAGATTTGTGATTTTTATGAACTCCAATGAAGCCACTATTGTAGTGATAATCTAACTCTCGTTCACAAGCAAAACCATTATTTTCAGCAAATTCTTTCCATGCTAACCGTCGAGGATGATTCGCTGGTACAAGATACCAAGAATCACCACAAAGAGCAATTCCTCGACTTACCCAATTTTCATAAAAATTCCACTCACATTTATTGACAATATCAGGATCAAAGTAAAATAAAGCATCAATATCTGGACAGTAATCTTCCCATAATTGGGACATAAAATCAGGTTTATAAAAACCTAGATGTTTTGGAGTTGTTAGTTTGACAAATCGGATTGCACAACCTTCACCTAAAGAAAACTCTTGATAACCATTTTCTGTTTTTAGATCCTTAGTCCAAGGTGGCACATTTCCCCGATAACCAGCCCAAATTATGCCTCGAAACCCGTGGTGATATAAGGAATTTACTAAAGCCCCCACACCATAATGATAGTCTTTTTCAAATACGGTACAAATCGCTGTTTGCATGATATTTCTTATTTTTTAATTAGGTACATAATTCATGGTCATCAAGATGATAACAGGAAGTATTCATCAATTAGATAAAAGCGATTAAAAACACAGAGTGAATATATTTATTCTAAACTATAGGCAAATTGACCTTATTCTCTATTTGCCATGCACCGCTGAAGTTATGTTTTTGATTTAACTTTTTGCTCTGGGCTTCTAAGCTTAATTTAACCGCATCTTCTAAAGACAAACAACGATTATTAAGTAGGCAAAATTTTCCTTGAAATAGATTCAATCCATTAGATAAATTATTTAGAAAAAATGTACCTAATACAACACTTAAATTAGTCATTTCATGTTTAGCTGTTGAGCTAAATTTAATAGCTCGAAAAAGTTGTTTATTTTCTCCCACATACCACTCATAATCAAACAGTAACTTTGGAGAATATATTTGAATAGTTATCAATCCTCCTAGTATGACTGGACTCATAAACAGCAGCAGAAATAAAGCCCAAGTCCAATCAATGATGATTCGTAAATTCCTGAAAATTTGATTACCTTTTTTTGACGATTTTCGATAACCAGAAATGTTTATAAATATCGGCTTATTAGCTTTTTGACAAGCATTTGCCCAAACTTTTAATAAAGAATCACCAATTTTTGGATCTATGCTCACTAAACTAACTGGAGAATGTTTTAAGCATTCTATTAACGATGCTTCATTTTCTAGTGCAGCTAAATGGGGCTGTGGCAATTTTTCAGAAGCTTTCACTAATAACTTTCCTCTCCGCCATTGCAAGGTACATGATAGGAAGTTAAAATTTTCAGATGACTGAGGTATAATAGAGTTATTATTTAGACTAGAAATGACTGAAATTGGCATAGATTAAAAGTGATAAAGTAGTAAAAGATTGACTTGATCTCTACGATCAGGAAATTAAAATTTTCTCAATCGTAAAAAATACATTAAAGATCAGCAGATTTAACTTTTATGACTAACCAGCGTTCCTCCTTGTAAAATTTGTTTATATTAAAATACATATAGGAATCCGCTTTGATTTCTGAATTTATTTGCTCTTGTCTTTGAAAGTTAGATGATGGGTTTCAATCTCTACAATATAAGACTCTTGATAAATAAATCATCAAGAAACAACTTCTTTATTCACTCTTTAAATAAATATTACTTTTTTCTCCACAATATTAAGATATGGTAAAATGAATTAATGGTAACTAAATAAAATTAACCAACATTTTGTGTTTATAAAACATCTTATAGTTTGCTTATCAGGTAAATAAAAATAACTCTAGAGCGGATTAGTTCCTCAACTTAGATCCCCGACTTCTTTAAGAAGTCGGGGATCTTTGATCTTGTTGTTTAAATGCAAAAACCCCTGTCAAGTGCAGGGGTAAATCTATCGTAGCTGGTTAAATATTGAGCAAATATTCTGGTTTATTTTTCCATTGCCGGTTGTAAAACCAATTGTTTTGGCTTGACATAAGGTACATAGGTGCTATCAGATGGAGATGCACCATTAGCCACAACACCAATCAAATTTAACTTACTCAACATCCTTGTGGCTTGATTAAGTTGGGTACGCGTTACTTTACCAATACTTGCCATCATTACCACACTTCGACAAGAGGATGCTGTGAGCATAGCATCTACTAAACCAAGCACTGAGGGGGCATCTATGATTACCAAATCATAATTTTCTTCAAATGCAGCCATCAATTGGATCATGCGGGGAGAACTCAAAAGATGGGCAGGATCTGTCGGGATTGGTCCGGCTGTCAAAATATCAATGTAAGATGATCCAGAGTAAGGAACACTAATATGATTAGGCAGATTAACTTCACTTTCTAATAAACTGGAAAGTCCCTGTTCATTAGGAAGATTTAATTGTTTGTGCAGATTAGGATCGCGTAAATTAGCATCAATTAGTAAGACTTTTTTATGTAGACGAGCCGCACTCATGGCTAGACCTAATGCCAAAGCTGATTTACCATCATCTGGTAATGCTGATGTTACCATTAATGATCTTAAATCTGAGACTTTATTCAGCAGTTCGATATTTTTGTAAATGAGATCAAGTGATTCCCAGCGGGGAGAAGATTGTAATACTTGAATTGTCCAAGGAGCCAGAACTTCTGGTTTGCCAAATGGCAATTTGATCATTGATTCTCTGGGTCTAGCAGGTGGCAATTTAGGAGTTGTTCCTAATAAGGGGAGAGCAGCCTGTTTTTCTAATTCCGCAGTAGTATGTACAGCGTCATCAGCGGCTTCACGAATGAAGGCAGCAGCCCCTCCTAACATTAAGCCAATGACTCCCCCTAATAAGAGATTTTGTCTCATGTTAGGTCCAGTTTGAGAACCTTCTTGTGGTTCTTCTACCACTTCCCAATTGAATCCGCCTTTAGAAAGTTCCTGGCGTAATTTTTGTTCGGCTCTTAATAATTGTTCTAATCTTTCTCTGCTAAATTGTAGTTGGGGAAGGATGCGATTGTAATAAGCTAATAGAGAGGGAAAACGCTTGAGGTCTGCTTGTAATTCTTTCTCTTTTGCGGCTAAAGTTTGATCGCGGGCGGTTAATGCAACTATAGTAGTTTGCGTTTCTACCAATTGACCTGTGAGATTCAGATCAATTTGTCCAAGTTGTCCTTGTTCTAAAAGATTATCTCCAGAACTAAAGACAGGATTAGTGCTTTCTCCTAAAGTTCTGCTGACTTCTTTTTGTAAAAGTTGTTTTTGACTTTGTAGTTGTTCGTTCAATTTTTGAACGCCGGGAGTATCATCAGTAAAACGTAAGCGTTCTTGTGCTAAAGCCAGTTCGGTTTTTTGGATTTCGTTGAGTAAGCCTTGGTAGCGGGTAGACTGACTCAAACGAGAAGAAACTAAGGCGTTTTGTGGAGAACGATTCAGTTGTACTTGCAAAGATTTTTGCTTTGCTAAAGCTTCTTCATACAAAGAACGAGTTGCTTGTCGTTCCTGTTGGACAGTATTTAAAGTTGTCTCTACGGTTTTAGCCTGAGCATCTGGATCAATTAGATTTTGATTTCTGCGAAACCTTTGTAGATTTGCTTCGGAAACAGTTACTTCATCTGTCGCTTTTCTTAATTGCTCTCTAATGACTTGGAGACCTTTTTGTAACCGCGAATTTTGCTGTTGTTTGTTGTATTCTAAATAAACTTGCTGTATTGTTTGCAGGACTTTTTGGGTTTTTCCTGGATCGTTACTGGTATAATCAACTTGAAATATTTTAGTGACAACCTTATCCTCTGGACTCTTAATTTGAGTTAAGACTAAGGATTTTTTTAACTCCATTACGGTTAAGTCTGGATATTCAGCTTTGAGTTTATCAACTGCTTTTTTAATCAGTCCAGAACTCTGCATCAAGTTTAATTGAGTAGCAGTATCTACCTCCACATTAGTATCAGTGAATTGACTTTCTGTGTTATCAGTTTCTTTCTTGCCTTGATAGTTAGGTTCTACTAACAATTGCATGGTGCTTTTGAAGCTGGGTTCTGTTTTCAAGGTGATGATGCCAGCAATAGCAGTAGAACTCAGCAATACTAATAATAACCAGGGAAATCTTCGCAGAATTACTGCAAACATTTGTCCATAACCTGGTTCTGTTTCTGAGGCTGGATTTATATTGGGATTTAGACTAGTTTGAACCACTTTTATTATCCTTATCTGCGATACACTACGCAAACACCTAAAAATTAAATCAATTAGCGATGCACACCTCTAATACCGCAGGGCAGAATTAAAAATTAAAAAAGCAAATTATATAAGCTTTCTAGGAATTTTTAATGATTAGTTATTTTTGCCATGCTGCACTAGTTTTACCAATAACTTGCTCAACTTTACTGAAGAATGACTGTTCTGAGAAATTGCTAACAGCATGATTACGGATAGTTTCGTAATCCCAAACTATTCCTCCAGCTTCGAGTATTGCTGCTTGTAAAGAGCATGGTGTTTGTCTTTTGAAAAACACCCCAGTTTTCCCTGGTATTTGAGTATCTAAGACTCCACCTGCTCCATAGGCAATAACTGGTGTACCACTAGCGTTTGCCTCGACTGGAACTAATCCATAATCTTCTAAAGCTGCAACAATAATTGACTTAGCTTTAGAAAATAAGTCTTTACGTTCTCTATCACTAACATGACCAAGAAATTGGATGTTTGGTAATGCGTGGGCTTTTAATCTTTCTTGTTCTGGTCCATCACCTGATATTAATAAGTTCCAGCCTAACCAATTAAAAGCTTCGACTATTATATCAAGACGTTTATAACTTATCATCCGCGCCGATGCCAAGTAATATTCTTCTTTGGTATCGGAAAAAACAAAGTTGCTAGTATCAATTGGATAGTTAATAGCAATGGCTTGTTTGTGATAAATCTTTTGAATTCGCTGGGCAACAATGCTAGAGTTAGCAATGTAGAGATCGGGTTCTTGAGCATATTTCAGGTCTACATTTCTCATCATTTGAAAAACTCTTTCGATGAGAGGAGCAAAGTATCTATAATCTCCGTATTCCCGTAAATATGTTTCTGTGTCCCATAAAAAGCGGGTAACATTATGACAAAAACAAATATGTCTAGCTTCAGGTTTTTTCCGTACTGCTTTGGCAAAACTGGTGCTACTGCTGATAATTAAGTCATAATCTTGGAGATCCAAGGAACGAAATGCAGGAAAATACAAAGGAGCTAACATCCGAAAATATTTGGTTGCACCAGGAATTTTTTGCAAAAATGTGGTATTAATAATTCGTTCACCTAAATCAATACTTTTTTGCGGGTCGTATAATGAGGTGAAAATGTCAGCTTCAGGATAGCGTTTACACAGTAATTCAAATACGCGCTCTGCTCCACCGCGTTGAGTTAAGTAATCATGGACGAGAGCTATTTTCATACCGGATTCCCTACGATTTGGTAATTGACAATTGGTTTTAATATTTATTCTCTAGGAATTTAATTTTTCATGTTGCATTACTACGTTTTATCACTTATTTTTTATCAATTAATTTATCTAGTTTAATATGAGCTTGAATCATGCAAAACCTCACAAGATTATGAAAATAATCTCTGTTATCTGTTGTATATATGTAAATTCAGAGGTTAAATGAAAATATCAGGAAACCTCTGAATTATCTTGTTGCTGATTTGAAAATTATTTTGTGAGTGCTAAAGTTTTCGCAGGAGCAAAGTAAACGGTTTGTTCAGCGCGTAATTGATCGCAAAGTCTGCCTTCAGGTAGTTCCACGTCATCATAAGTGAGGACTTGATCTTTAGGAATATCGCGCTTTAAGCGACATCCTTCAGCTAGACCCATGGGGAGTAGGTTTTCTTGTTGCACAATGGGGGAATTTTCACATTGTCCATAGGTCATGTAATAACCAATACCATCAAGGGTTTCTCCGGCTGTGAGATCAATTTTGGCAGTGGTGACGACATCAACAACGGGACCTGCTATTGGTGCAAGCACAGCATCATGGAAGAGGACAGCCCGAGCTACGGAGAGGGGAACTTCAAAATGGCATAGGTGATAGGGGGTGTAGAAACTGTAGAGGGGTCCTTCACCGAGTTTATAAAGGTTGAGGTAATGACGTTGTTTGGGGTCATCGTGGGTGGCAAATACGAATACTCCTGGACCGGGTTTAGTGCCAACTACGTAATCAACGATACCGCCTAATTCTTGCAGTTGGTCAATGTCATACATTTTGGTCATTTCATCCACATGACCGGTGTAATCATATCCCAACATCCCCCGCTTGGCTACTTTCATACCTGTGCCGTTGGCGACTATGGCTTGCTCAAAGGAGATTTTTGTACCATCGGCAAAGCTTGTTACCATGGCGGGATTTTGTCCCCAGCGTTGGGCAAAACCGGCTTGGGTGGTGGGGTTGCGGTAGGGGTCTTGTAAACCTTTGATATTACCGCACAGGAGGGGTTTTAAACCGATGCTTTTGACAAAGCGATACAGGTTCATTTCTACCCCTGGTTGGTCGCCGTCACAGGCACTTAGGACGACTCCAGCCCGGTCTGCATGGACCTTGAGGATGGGACCAATTGTGCCATCTAGTTCGGCATTCATGAGGATGATATGCTTGCCATGAGCGATCGCACACATCACTAAATGAGCCGCGTATTCAATTGTCCCGGTGACTTCAATGATTGCATCTATGCCATCAGCTTCGCACAGGAGCATGGCATCTTCGGTGATTGCATATTCATTTTGAGCTATGGCATCTTCTAAATCAGCTAAATTAGTAACAATTTTGATATCTTCAATTCCTGCTTCTAAATAAGCTCGTTTGGCTGAATCAATATGCCGATTAGAAATAGCCACCAACTCCATTCCTGGCACAGAATTGATAATTTGATTAGCAATTCCTCGACCCATAAAACCAGCGCCAATCATGGCCACTTTGACTGGTTTACCTAATGCAGCCCGTGCTTGTAAAGCTTTATCAACAATAATCATGATTAAACTCCTATTAAAATAGATTCTAGTAAAGGCCAATTGCGATCTTTATCAGACATTTCTGTGGCACTCAATGGCCAAGAAATTTCTAAAATTGGATCATCATAACGTAAACCTCGTTCATATCCAGGAGTGTAAAATTCACCCACTTGATAGACAACTTCTGCACCATCTGTTAAAGCTTGATAACCATGAGCAAACATTTCTGGGACATAAAGAGCGCGACGATTTTCTGCACTCAGTTCTACACCAATATGCGCTAGATAAGTGGGAGATTCAGGACGCATATCCACAATCACATCATAAATAGCTCCTTGAGTGCAGCGAATTAATTTTGTTTCCGCTGCGGGGAGAGTTTGATAGTGCATTCCTCGCAATGTACCTTTTTTATGATTAAAAGAAAGGTTACATTGGGCAACTGTTGGTTTTAAACCATGAGCTAAAAATTCATCAGCGCAGAAAGTTCGAGCAAAAAAACCACGAGAATCAGGCTTTTCTTCTAAGTCAATAATGAAAGCACCAGCAAGTTTAGTAGAGGTAAAAATCATGGTTATTTAGGAAATTTTTGTTGAGGATAACAGAATCGTAGGGGCGAAGCATTCGGACATAAAATTAATGGTTTTGGCGATAGATTATCACCCGAATGCTTCGCCCTTACAAGATTTCAATTCTTGCATTTTAGGTTTATACCTTTAATCCTAATTGGGGATTTATTTTGGGAAAGGTATCATCATAATATTGTGTACAAAGTTCAGGTCGTTTAGGAGAGTTAGCTGTGTATGTAAAAAATAGTGTTGACCGCTCTTGGTTTCTCACAGTTCCATGATGGAAAATATTTCTCACATCTGCAAAAATCACAGTTCCAGCTTTACCATGACATGATTTCCAAGCTGATTTAGGAATGACTTTCATCATTTTATCATCGTTAATTCCTAAAAAATTTACCCGCCACAACTCATAATCAACTCGATAATTATTTACTTGTTCTAGAGAATTAGCAGGTAGGGGAATATATTCAAATGGTCCATGTTCTTCAGTTACATCATTTAGATAGATAATGACCTTAATCATGCGTCTATCTTCAGAATCTTTATGCCATAGTAAAGTTTCCAATTGTTTTTCATTAGGAAAGTCTTTCCGCACATGAACACCATGAAAAGCAATAGGTAAACCTATATAATGTTCAATGATGTTTTGTAATCGGGTTTCAATTCCCCAATTAAAGAATTCTGGTAAATCTGTAACCGTATAAATTTGCGGTAACTTATATCCTGCATGGATATCTCTAGGATTTACCATCCTATCAGTACAACTATTAGCAGTAGCTAACATTGTAGCTGTAGATAAAAAACCTAAATTTTCCAAAGACGTGATATAAACACCTGATGTTTTTAGAGTATCAACAATCAATTGATCTTTTGCACTAATAGCAGGTAAATTTTTGCTATGATGCCAAAGTTTCACTTGATAAGCTAACTCATCTTTTAAGACTGATATTTTTTCTGCAACTTTATTAATCACAATCCAAATACCTCCCAATCAAAAGTTATTTTTTCCAAACAATTGGTGATTTATCCCTTATAGTTTCTGACTTCTGAAGTCGTTGCTCTCTCCATTTCTGTTTCTGCTACTTTAAATTCTCTCATTGGTATTAATTCCAATACGGCCACACTAGCTAAACCTAAAAAAGGAATTACTGTCTTAATAGCCGATACAGGCCATCTTCTCATCGCTCCTAAAAAAACTTTCAGGTCTACTTCATGGTAGTTTTGTAAAAGCATCCGACAACAATATGCTTTAGAATAACCAACTTGCTCAAGTTTTAAAATCACTTCAGGTATATGTTGGTATTGCATTAAAAGTGCAGCCTTTGGTTGTTTTTGCCAATAACTCACACCAACAATACATTCTAAATAGATATCTTTAGTGACAATTACTTTGCCATTGGCGGCACAATAACCTGCTAAATATGCTAAAGATATCCAATTATTACTAGCAGTTGGCCAAATTTGCAGGGCGCGTTTAATTAAATCAGCACGATATACTGTAGCAGTTAGAAAAATTACTGCTCCTACACTCTTAGTAAAACAATGTTCAAATATTGCTTTACCATCACCTTTACCATCTTCAGTATCCGCATCAAACCAGCGATTACCAACTATTTTTGGTGGATGTACTGCTTCACCAGTAATTTGATTTCGACCAGAAAAATTCAAAAACAATAATGATAAATCATCAATATTTTTAATTTTATCCATCACATAAGCGACTGCTCTTTCTTGAATGGGATCATCATCACCAATTGTCCAAACATACTTGGTTGTGGCAGAACTTAGGCAATGAAAAATATTTCGCATTACGCCTATGTTTTCAGGATTTTTATTTGATTTGAATGTGATATCTTGGAGAAGATTCTTCCATTTATTAATGATAGATTGAGTATGATCCGTAGAACAGTTATCAGAAACTAAAATTTCACATTCTGTTTCAAATCCTTTAATAGCCTGAGATAACCAAGTTAATTGTTTATCTAGTAAATCGGCTCGATTGTAAGTAGGAATAGCAATAGTTAGGAGTTTGTTCATGGTTTTTGATAGAAAAAAATTTGAGAATCTTCATCAAGCTATATCTGATTTTTTCTGATTGAAATTCAGTTGATAGATAAATTTTCCTAGCAATTGCAAGTAGGTAATTATAATATTTGTGGCTAGAACTGGCCATCTTCTAAAAGCACCTAGTAATATTTTCCAATCACTCAGTTTGAAAATATTTTCTAGAATCATCCGTTGGCAAAATTGAGGAGAATATCCTAACCCGGATTTCTCACAAGCGAAAAAAATCATTCATAAAGAGTAAAACAAAGGAAGTTTATTTGATACATAAATAGCAAAGATGAAAAAAGGAAATCTCCTAAGTATATATTTGAGAAATTTAGTTAAA
>Ga0208858_1000087_pt1 | contig 22400 bp, 16 predicted proteins | sample LakMenEpi16Nov12_FD_150704 | JGI IMG/M metagenome (GOLD analysis project Ga0208858, IMG submission 150704) | Freshwater microbial communities from Lake Mendota, WI - 16NOV2012 deep hole epilimnion (SPAdes) | ecosystem: Environmental > Aquatic > Freshwater > Lake > Epilimnion/Euphotic zone ...
GGGATTATTTTCGAAGTTTCGCCACATTTTTTGAAGATGTACAACCCTCTTTCTTAGTTCAGAATGAGTTATATTTTGGGGCGAAATTAAAACACCCCATCTCAAATAATGCTAAAGGAACGTTTGAATTTAGGCGATTTAAATTAATTGATGAATATTATCAAACCACTCAGTTTAATAATAAAGATACGACAGATGAAACGATTTTATTGGGCAATAATATTAGCTACGAATTTCTCAATAATACCTTGAATAGAAAACAATTTGCCTCAGCCGGAACGCTAATCAATGTCAAAATTCGCTATGTTCGCTCTCAAGAGCGCACTACACCAGGATCTACAGCTGTTTTTGATTCAATTGTAAGAATGCCACATAATTGGCTTAACCTAAGCGCAGAATTTCAACATTATTTTTTCCCAAAGTCGCCAATTCATTTCGGACTTCATTTTAAGGGAATGTTAAATAGTCAGTCGCTTTTTGCGAATTACACAGCAAGTTTACTCTCCTTGCCTTCGTTTTCTGTTCTGCCAGATATGGAGACCTATTTTCTTCCTGAATATCGTTCTCCGCAGCACTTTGGCTTAGGATTAAATTTAGTGGGTAAGCTAAGTAAGCATATGGAGTTGAGGATTGATGCGTATTATTACCAGCCACTTTTAATTTTACAGAAAAATAACGATGGTACAATTGAATACTCGCAGCCTTTTGAAGGAAGTTCTTATATCGCATCCTCTTCTTTGATCTATCATTCGCTTCTCGGTCCGCTCAGAGCAACCGTTAATTATTTCCCTCAGCAAATTAATCCCTTAGCATTCCAAGTTAGTTTTGGATATGTTTTATTTAATGAGAGGGCTGTACGCTAATCTGATTATTTATATTTGCACAAATATTTTATATGGAAAAAATAATCTGTGGTATTCAACAAATGGGAATTGGGGTACCGGATGTTAAAGAAATATGGGCTTGGTATCGAATGCAATTTGGCATGGACATCAAAATATTTGAAGAGGCGGCTGAAGCACCATTAATGGTTAAATACACAGGAGATAAAGTGCAAGCTAGAACTGCTACACTTGCGTTAAGCATGGATGGCGGTGGCGGATTTGAAATCTGGCAATATACATCAAGGGTAACAACTAAAGCTTCTTTTGATATACGCATGGGCGATTTTGGTCTTTTTGCCTGCAAAATTAAATCACGAGATGTGGCAAAATCTTTCGCCTATATGACCAATAATAAGGTGAATATTTTGAGCGCACCTCAGAAAGATAGTTCTGGGAGTTGGTCTTTCTTTCTAAAGGATCCAAATGGAAATTTATTTCAAGTGGTTGAAAGCGCTGAGTGGTTCAGTAATACGAAACACCCATCCTATTGTGGTGGCGTTGCTGGTGCAATTATTGGCGTTTCTAATATGGAGAAATCCTTGGCTTTTTACCAAGGTATATTAGATTATGATGGAGTTGAGTTGGATCAGACGGATACTTTTGATGATTTTTCAATGCTAGATGGAGGAAATAGAGCAATGCGCCGTGTGCGGATTTTTCATAATCAAGCCCGACGCGGGCCTTTCTCTCGCTTGTTGGGGCCTTCGCAAATTGAACTTGTTCAATTGTCAGACTTAACAGGATCCAAACGCATTTTTCAGGATAGAATGTGGGGAGATTGGGGCTTCATTCACCTGTGTTTTGATGTGCAAGGTATGGATTCGCTCAAAGAAGAATGTAGTGCTATGGGCTACTCTTTTACTGTTGATAGTGCAGAAACATTTGATATGGGTGAAGCAGGAGGACGATTTTCGTATGTTGAAGATCCTGATGGCGCGCTTATTGAATTTGTAGAAACGCACAAGGTTCCCGTTCTTAAGAAACTTGGGTGGTATATTCATTTGAAAAATAAACCGAAAGGAAAGTCATTGCCGCGCTGGATACTCTTGGCTATGGGAATGAATCGCGTTAAATAATGCTTATTTAATCCTTGAATTTACTGCTTCGTAAACAACATGCTGTATTTTAGTACGAATCCCCATGTCCCTTAATTTCCAATTTTCTTGATCTGGATTCACTCTATTTGATAAAAATACGACAATGACATCGTCTTTTGGATCTGCCCAAGCTAAGGTGCCGGTAAATCCAGAATGTCCAAAACTTACGGAAGATGCTAATTCATCACAGGTGCCACCGCCGCTAGCATTTGGTCTATCGAAACCGGCCCCCCTTTTATTGCCCGGAAATTGAACTCGTGTAAAATCGTTTATGGTTTTTTCACTGAAAAATTTCAGGCCAGCATATTCTCCCTTATTTAAAAACAATTGCATAATACTGGCTAAATCAGTTGCATTAGAAAAAATTCCGGCATGTCCAGCTACTCCGCCAAGCATTGCTGCCCCTGGATCGTGTACATATCCATGAATCAATTGTTTTCTAAAAGCCTTATCATTTTCTGTTGGTGCTATTTGTGCCTTTGAGAAAAAATTTAAGGGCAGGTAGCGCGCATACCTAAGGCCCATTGGCATGTAAATGGTAGAAAGTAAATAATCGTTTTGTTTCTGTTGGACAATCTTTTCATTTATTTTTTGAATAAAATAAAAGCATAAATCCGAATACACATATTTCTTGATCCCTAAGGGTGTATTTATAATCTGCTTATAAATGGTATCAACATAATCGTTTCTCATATAAATACCGTCAGCAACCTTTAATTCGTAGCCTGCTTTTTTATCAGTAGCGTAAATAGACGGAAGTAGGGTTCCATTGCTCATCGATTTGCTATAAAATTTAATAAACGGTGTCAAACCCGCTTGATGCGCTAACATTTCTCGGATATTGATTTGTGAATATGGACCATTGCCCGTTACTTCTGGAATGTAATCCCCCAATTTTTTGTCGATGTTGAGCAAACCTTCATCGCACAAATGCATCGTGAGTAAAGTAGAAGCCGCAATTTTTGTAATCGAGGCAATATCATATAAATCGGTGTCTTTTACCTTATTTCCATCTTTTGTTTGCTCCCCAAAACTTTTTCTGTAAATGATGCTCCCTTTAACCGAAACCACTACTTGACAACCCGGATAAGCTCCACTTGCTATTCCATTTAAAGCAATTTCATCAATTTTTTTTAAGCGTTCAGCGTCAATTCCGAGTTCTTCAGGTAATCCAAATTTTAAGCGCCCATTTACTTTTGTGCTTATTCCATCACCTATTTTAAAATTGCTCATTGCTTTTGTCAACTTTCCTTCCGCTGCAGTTGCGCCAAAAAGAAGCTGAGCCACTCTATCTTGCGCTAAATAATGATTCTCCTTAGCCCAAATAATAACGTCAACTTTTGTTGGATCTAACTTTTCAAATATAGCCTCATTACCAAACAGTATTAGTATTTTGATTTGATTTGCTGGCAGCCTATTGATCACCTTTAAATGTTCTGCATTTATGGTGTTCTCTTGACCTTTTAATCCCTCAGCATGCAGTGAAATTATACATATGTCATTTAATTTTATCCTGTTTATCGTGCTATCTGCCAATTCATTGGAGGAAAGTACTTGATGGCTTTCGAAGTCTGCAAATAAACCCATAGTTTGATGAAAATCTTGTGAAGAGCCACCGATACTGATTGCGGCAATTTTCCGATTCAATCTTCCTAAGGGTAAGATTAAGTCCTTGTTTTTTAAGATTACGATTGATTTTTCAATCGCGATTGCTTGTTCCGCTTCGCTCTTATTATTTAAATACGATAGTTCTTCACTATACCAATTTTTTGGACCCTCTTTCAGTAATAGTTTTCTTTTGTCGGTTAGCGTGTTAATGCAAAATGAAAAAATAAATAAAGCTAGAAAAAAGAGTAAAGAGGCAGGAATTAACTTTTTCATTATTAAAATCAGTTTAAAACAAAATTAATGGATTCTACGTGTTTAGAACATTATTTAGTTTAATTCAAAAAAAATAAATTAAAGTGTCACATTTACACTTTCTCAATTTACAAATAATATTTAAATATCGCTAATTTATTTCTTAACACCCTATTTATTAATTGTTCGTAAAAACTTAAAAAAAAGGCATGCATTTCAGTAACTTGAGCTTAATTTTGTTCTTTTAATGAGTCGTATAACCTAGAAAATACAATGGCAAAAATCGGAAATTTTATAGGCGCAGGTGATTTATCTCGTTCTATTGGGCTTAAGAATTTAGCAAATGAATTTTGGAACCTCTCTCCAGCTGAATTAATTGAAGATTGTATTTTACAGGGTGATGGAATGCTTACTGATACAGGTGCATTGGCGATTGAAACTGGAGAATTTACAGGTCGTTCACCAAAAGATAGGTACATTGTTTCGGACGCGATAACGGAATCGGAGGTATGGTGGGGTGATGTAAATATTGCCTATTCTCCTGATAAGTTTGATGCGCTGCATCAAAAAATGGTAAGCCATTTAGAAAAACAAGACATTTATGTTCGCGATGTTTTTGCCTGCGCTGATAATGAATACCGCATGAACATTAGGGTGGTGACAGAAACGCCATGGTCCAATTTATTTGCATACAACATGTTTTTGAGACCATCAAACGATGAATTATCGCAGCTTATTCCAGATTGGCACATCCTATGTGTTCCAAGTTTTATGGCTATTCCTGAAGAAGATGGAACGCGGCAATCCAATTTTGCAATATTAAATTTCACAAAAAAAATAATTCTTATCGGCGGCACCGGATATACCGGAGAAATAAAGAAAGGAATATTTTCTGCTCTAAATTTCATTCTCCCGTACGAAAAGAAGGTTCTCTCAATGCACTGTTCTGCCAATATTGGAGAAGATGGCGACACAGCAATATTTTTTGGTTTATCTGGAACGGGAAAAACAACCCTATCTTCCGATCCCAACAGGCGTTTGATTGGTGATGATGAACATGGTTGGTCTGATCATGCTGTTTTTAACTTTGAAGGTGGTTGTTATGCAAAAACGATCGATTTATCTCGGGAAAAAGAACCGCAAATTTATGATGCAATTCGATTTGGCGCCTTGCTTGAAAACATAGGGTTTGTTGATGGAACCTCTGAGCCTGATTATACCGATGGATCGATTACAGAAAATACTCGCGTATCTTATCCAATCCATCATATAGAAAATATTGTTGTTCCATCTATTGGCAAAGAACCTAAGAATATCTTTTTTCTAACCGCAGATGCTTTTGGAGTATTGCCTCCAATATCCAAGCTTACTCATGAGCAAGCGATGTATCACTTTATGTCGGGATATACAGCAAAAGTCGCTGGTACTGAAGTTGGTGTTACAGAACCTACCACTACCTTTTCTGCTGGTTTTGGCGCTGCTTTTTTACCCCTGCACCCAGCAAAATATGCTAAATTACTTGGCGATAAATTAGAAAAATCAAGTTGTAAGGTTTGGCTAATTAATACCGGTTGGACAGGTGGAGCGTATGGAACAGGTTCAAGAATCAAATTGGCCTACACACGCGCACTCATAACTGCAGCATTAACTGGGAAATTTGACCATGTCGTTTTTGAAACGTTGCCAGTTTTTGACTTGGAATTTCCTAGCACTTGTGAAGGGGTTCCTTCCGAATTGTTGAATCCAAGAAATACTTGGTCGTCCCCATCGCTTTACGATGAAACAGCCAATAATCTCGCCGCTAAGTTTGTTAAGAACTTTGAGAAATTTGCCGCGGAAACGGACCTTAAAATTCTTAATGCTGCTCCGAAAGTATTGGCATAGTTTCATATAATTGCTTGCTTTTTCTATTTCTTATCCCACGAGTAAGGTATTTAATTCTTTTATTTGCATATGAATTATTTGGATTTTTTAGAGTCGGAAGCAATTTTTTCTCTTCGAGAAGTAGCCGCTCAATTCAAAAGACCAGTATTATTGTTCAGTGGTGGAAAAGATAGTATCTGTATGGTTCATCTTTGCAAAAAAGCATTTTATCCCGCTAAATTCCCTTTCCCCCTTATGCACATAGATACAGGACATAATTTTCCTGAAACACTCGAATTTCGCGATGATTTGGTAAAGGAATTGAAAGAGACCTTAATCGTTCGCCTGGTGGAGGAGACCATGATTCAAAAAGGAATTAAGGATGCGGAAGGAAAATTTCCTTCTCGAAATGCTTTTCAATCCCTTACTTTATTGGATGCTATTAAAGAATTCAAATTCGACGCATGTATTGGTGGTGCTAGACGGGACGAGGAAAAATCTCGCGCCAAAGAAAGGATGTTTTCCTTACGTGATAAAACAGGTAAATGGGATCCAGATAATCAGCGCCCTGAAGTTTGGAATGTCGTGAATGCCCATTTGAATGAGGGTGAGAATATGCGTGTGTTTCCGCTTTCTAATTGGACAGAATTGGATGTGTGGGCTTATATTCAACGCGAAAAAATTGCTTTACCCTCCTTGTATTTTTCGCACGAACGAGCATGTATTGAAACATCTGATGGGCACCTTATGAATGTAAATGAATTTGTTTCTTTAAGTCCTGCCGATAACATCCTTACTGAAAAGGTTCGCTATCGTACAATTGGTGATATGACCTGCACCGCTGCGGTAAGAAGTACTGCAACGACGGTGGAGGAAATCATTAACGAATTAAAAAGAACAAAAATTTCCGAGCGGGGGGCAACTCGAATTGATGACCGGATTAGTGATGCGGGAATGGAAGATAGAAAAAGAGAAGGGTACTTTTAAGCACTTTGTTAAATTATGAAACTAATTCGATTATTTACTGCTGGAAATGTTGATGATGGTAAAAGTACCTTAATCGGTCGCTTGCTCCTTGACTCCGGTGCAGTATCTACCGATATTATTCAAGGCTTGACAAAGATCAATGAACTTGGTCAGGAGAATCCGGAAATTGATTTGGCTTTTCTAACAGATGGTCTCAGAGCAGAACGAGCCTTAGGCATTACCATAGATGTGGCGTACAAGTTTTTTTCTACTCAAAAGAATAAATACATCATTGCAGATACACCCGGGCACTTCGAATACACTAGAAATATGTTTACCGGTGCTTCACGTTGTGATGTGGCCATTATTCTTGTAGATGTTACTATTGGCATTACAGAACAGACGAAACGTCATTGCTTGATAGTATCCTTACTGGGTATAAAACACGTTATTTTTGCCATTAATAAAATGGATCTGAAGCAGTATGCTGAACCTATTTTTGAAGATATTAAAACGAACTTACTTGAGCTGTGCAAGGAGCTGAAGATTGATGCACCAACGGTTCTGCCGATGAGTGCATTGAAAGGCGATAATGTGGTGGAAAAGTCTACTTTTCTATCTTGGTTTAAGGGACCTACCTTGTTTGATTATTTGGAAAATAGCATTCATCATAATGTGCATGAAAATAAATTGCTGCGCTTTCAAGTGCAGTACCTTATTCATGCTGATCATACTATTGGCTATGCTGGACGAATAGAGCATGGCGTTTTTCGAGTCGGACAAGAAGTATTAGTAGGGTCAACAGGTCAACTAAAATGCATTCAGAACATTGTTCACAATACTCAATCCGTGTCTTTCGCAGAGGAAGGAATGTGCGTTTCTTTTTATTTTGACAATCAAACCGAACTAAAAAGAGGAGATATATTGTCAGCTGTTGCTTTTGCACCAACTGTTGGAAATCGCTTCACAACTACTATTTGTTGGATGTCTGATAAATGCAGTGATTTGAAAACGGAGTATCTACTCCAAATAGGTGCTATATCTGTTGGAGTAAAAATTAGTACTGTTCAACAAAAACTTCTTGAAAATAATAATAATTCGGAAAATTTATTGCTCAATGATATCGCAAGGGTAGTAATCGAAACGGAATCTAAAATCGTATTTGACCGATATGAAGAAGCGAAAGCAAGCGGAAGTTTTATCTTAATTGACCCTTCTAATTACGCTACGCTTGCAGCAGGAATTATTTGTTAGGTCAAAAAAAAACCCCGGTAAACCGAGGTTAATACTTATCTTTTGTGCAGACCTTCGTCTGAAACAGTTAATTTCTTTCTTCCTTTTCTCCTTCGAGAAGTGATTACTCGACGGCCATTTTTGGTAGCCATTCTACTTCGGAAACCATGCTTGTTTCTTCTTTTTCTTACGGAGGGTTGGAATGTTCTTTTCATTGTATAGTAACCTTAAAAACTTTCAAATTTAGGAATGCAAAGATAGGTATTTTTTGAACAAATCAAATTCTTTTATTAAAAAAAACAAAAATTTCAAATTAAACGATAAAGCAAGTTAATTTTGTACCAAATATTTAAAATGTCTGAAGGGAAAAAAGACGAGGTAAAAAGACCTAAATTAAACAAGGATAGCATTCGAAAAGCCAAGGGAATTTTTCAATACTTGAGGCCATACGCATTGTTGTATTTTGTTGGTTGGTTGTTTTTGGTTCTATCAACTACGGCAGGATTAGTATTTCCCTACTTGATGGGAAAACTCTTGGGCTCAACGGTTAGTCCTTCTGATGTCGCTGCTCCAACAGGCTTCTTAACACTAACGTCTGTCACTAGTGTTGCCACTGCTTTATTCATTTTGTTTGGTGTTCAAGCCTTATTTTCATTCTTTAGGGTAGTTATTTTCAATAATGTTACCGAAAATTCCTTGCGCGATCTTAGAAATGATGCCTTTTCTAAGATGGTTTTTATGCCAATGGACTTTTTTAATACGAATAAAGTGGGGGAGCTTACTAGTAGGGTTTCTTCTGATATCACTCAAATTCAAGAGACATTGCGAACCACCATCGCTGAGTTTTTTAGGCAAATTGTAATTATTGTTGGCGGAATTTCTTTCTTATTTTTTATTTCCTGGAAATTGGCCTTAATAATGTTGGCAACCGTTCCTGTTATGGCGCTTATTGCTGTATTTTTTGGACGTTATATCCGTCGATTAAGCAAAGAAGCTCAAAATTTCTCTGCTAATTCTAATGCGATTGTCGAAGAAGCATTAACTGGAATCGCTAATGTGAAGGCTTTTACGAATGAATACTTTAATATTAATCGCTTTCGTAAAAATACCCAGGAAATGCGCGATCTAAACGTTCGTAGTGGTGTTTGGCGAGGCTTGTTTGTCTCTTTTATTATCTTTTGTCTCTTTGGTGCAATTGTATTTATCGTTTGGCAAGGACTTCTCATGACGCAAGGTGCGCATCCTGAATTATCCAAAGAAGGTTTCTATCAGTTTGTTTTATTTACGATAATGATGGGTGCTTCGGTTGGTTCTTTACCCGATTTATATGCGAATATTCAAAAAGCGATTGGTGCAACTGAAAACTTAATGGATATTGTGAACGGTCAATCTGAATTAGACTTACATCCTGGGACGAAAAAAAATAAAATCACAGGTGAAATCGAATTTAAAGATGTTAAATTTTCCTACCCACAACGAAATGATATGGAGGTCTTGAAGTCGGTTTCATTCAATATTCAACCCAATCAAACCTTTGCTATTGTTGGCGCGAGTGGTTCAGGAAAAACAACCATTACTAATTTACTACTCGGATTTTATAAGTCTGATGTTGGACAAGTTCTCGTTGATGGCGTTTCTGTTACTGATTACGATTTAAATCACCTTCGCGAAAATATGGCCATTGTGCCGCAGGAAGTAATGTTGTTTTCAGGAACAATTCAAGAAAATATTCGCTTTGGCCAAACTGATGCAACCGATGAACAAGTAGTTCTTGCTGCTCAGCAAGCGAATGCTTGGGAGTTTATTGAGTCCTTCCCAGATGGAATGCAAACTGAAGTAGGGGATAGGGGAATTCAATTGTCGGGCGGGCAAAAGCAACGTGTGGCTATTGCACGCGCTTTGCTGAAAAATCCTAGTATTTTAATTTTAGATGAAGCGACTTCAGCATTGGATTCTGAATCTGAAAAATTAGTGCAAGATGCCCTTCAGAATTTAATGAAAAATAGAACATCCCTCGTAATTGCTCATCGTTTAGCCACAATTCGTAAAGTTGATAAAATTTTAGTCATGCAAAATGGCGCAATCGTGGAAACAGGTACGCATCAAGAATTAATGCAGCTCAAGGGAAATTACGCTAATTTAGTGAGCTTGCAATTATTGGATAACTAAGGTGAACGCAACTACAAAACTGCTTTATGCTCGTTGAATCCATTTCTCGTACTGAATCCGCTTGTTTTTCTAAGCAACAAATTCAACTTGCCGAAAATCAAGATCAATTAGTCAATTTTATTAATCGGCCTTTTGATTTAGCAAATGTTCCTGCGCAAATGAAAGATAAAAAGGCGGCTTTTTCTAATGGGCAACGTGAAATATTAGTGCGTGGATTAGAAGAGCAATATCATGGAATAAAATGCAATGATAAGGTAAGCAATGCCTTGAAGTCTTTATCAAATGAAAATACCTTCACCGTTTGTACTGGACATCAGCTTAGTCTTTTAACAGGCCCAATCTATTTCATATACAAAATTCTTCATGTGATTAAACTATGTGAAGCATTAAAAGTATCGTTTCCGACTGCTGATTTTGTCCCTGTTTTTTGGATGGCCTCAGAAGATCATGATTTTGATGAGGTAAAAGAAACGGTTCTTTTTAATCAAGTGCTGAGGTGGGATTCTACTCATAAAGGGGCTGTTGGTCGTTTTTCTATAAGTGGTTTGCAAGATGTCAAAAACAACTTAAAATCGATCTTTGGAAATAGTCGATCGAATGAGGTTCTTGACTTAATAGATGCTTACACAGGTCCACGCTACGGACAAGCATTTTTTCGCTTTATACATACTTTATTTGCAGATTTTGGTTTGGTGGTGGTGGATGGAGACAATGTTGTTTTTAAAGCTGCTTTCGTGCCAATAATTGAAAAAGAATTGGTGGAACAGTTCTCTTTTCCGTCGGTTCAGCAAGCTTCTCATGCTCTAAATGAACTGGGGCTGAAAACGCAAGTGAATCCTCGGGAGATTAATTTATTCTACCTGAGTCCGAACAGTCGTGAACGCATTCAAAAGAAAGGAGAAGACTACCTGATTGGCGAACATACCTATACCTTTGCTCAATTAAAAAATAAATTGACGGAAAACCCAGCGGATTTCTCCCCCAATGTGATTTTACGTCCTGTTTATCAAGAGTTTATTTTACCAAACATCTGTTATGTAGGTGGACTTGGCGAGTTGAATTATTGGCTTCAATTGAAAGGTGTTTTTGAAAAAGCAAATGTCGTTTACCCGCTCATTCAGGCGCGTTCTAGCCTAATTTATATTGACCATGCCTTGGCAAATAAAATAGCTTCCTTGGGATTAACTTGGAGGGATTTTTTTGCTGATAGTCATAAAATTAGTAAAGAATTTATTAAGCGACAAGATTCCTCAGCGCTTGATTTTTCTGCAATAGATGGATTATTTGATTCGATAAAAGAACAAGTGTCTACCTTAATTTCCGACCATGAGGCCTCTTTGGCAAGTACAGTAGGAGCCGATTTATCTAAAATGCAAAACGTTCTTCAATCCATCAAAGATAAATCATGGCGAGCTGAGAAGCTAAAGCATGAAAAGTCAATAAAGGTGATTGATCAGGTAAAAGAAAAGCTATTTCCCAATGGTAACATGCAAGAACGATCAATGAATTTTTTTCAAATTTGTCCTGAAGGAAATGTGAGTGAAAAATTGCATGACATTTATAAGGCCATCAATCCAACTAATTCTGATATCAATATTGTAATTGAAACAACATGACGAAACAAAATAACATACGTGAAGTATTGGAAATGCATCCCATTATACCAGTGGTAACCTTTACGAATTTAGAGGAGGTAGATGCAAAAATAGATTTGCTATTGCGAAACAATGTTAAGTGTATCGAAATTACCTTGCGAACTCCTGTAGCGTATGATGCGATTCAAAAAGTGAAAGAGAATTACGGGTCTGAAATCACGGTCGGTATGGGAACAGTGGTGATGGAAGCTCAAATTCGTAAAGCAATTGAATTACAAGTTGATTTCATGGTAAGTCCTGGTTTGCATAGTGGCTTGGCCCAACAATTAATGGCGAGTAAAATTGCATTTATTCCGGGTGTAGCCACGCCTAGCGATATTATTACTGGCTTGCAATATGAATGGGATACCTTCAAGTTTTTTCCTGCATTTTTGTTTGGTGGAGTAGAAGCGCTGAAAACATACGGACAGGTTTTTCCAAACCTGAAGTTTTGCCCAACTGGTGGACTTACCGAAGCAACTTATCGAGATTATTTAGCCTTGGAAAATGTTATTTCTGTGGGCGGCTCGTGGTTGAAGTGAGGTTAAGCTCCTTTCAATCAAAAATAACACCTGCTTTTTTAACGCTCTTCTTGATTATGGGAAACTGTAGCCCAAATACCACATTGTATTGTGTCCACCAAAAATGTTGGGCGGCCCGATCAGCTTCGTTTATCGTTGTCCGAATATCTGGTAAATGGATAAACCCGCCTTTAAGTTCACTCTGAATAATAAAATACTTAAAAAACGCAAATTTTAAAGCTGCTACGGCTCCAAATCCATAGCCTGCTAGATGAAACTCATCGTATCTTGGGTTATTTAATAAGGTGGTGTTTGTTCGAGGTAAAACTATTCCTGTTCCCAAACCTTCATTTACGCTTAGCTGGAAATATTTTCTATCGAATAAAATATCGGATCGTCTAATTTCTGTGTTGAGGTAATTTAAGCCGTCTGTATGTTCAAAAAGTAAAAAGTTGGGCGCAATAACAAACGATTGCTGGTCGTAGACCCCATCGTATGCTGTTCCACTGTTCGAGATGTAACCGTCAATGGTGGAAACTTGATTTGTTTTCATTACGTATTTCATGTGGTCGACTCCTAACGAAATTTGGTAATGCGCGTTGATGAAATATCCTACGCGAAAGTTATATTGAGGAATCGTAAATTTCGTTAAACTCAAATAAACATTGGGATCAAAAGGCGATTGGCGGTCATTCGCAATTACATTACTTAAGGTGAAATTGTAGTTTGCTCCAGAAAAGGTAATGTCGCTTTTTGAGTAAGCGCCTCTGTTCCATCCCCAGTAAAAGTAGAAGGTTCCTTTTTCTCCCTGCGTTTCTTTTTTGGGGTAATCTACTGCCTGAGAAAATAAAAATGATTGACTCAAGAGCAAAAATAAAGGCAGGATATAGATAACTTTCACGTGGTAAAATTAATAAAATTAAAGGTGTTTTTATTCTTTTATAATCCAGTAATTTTATAGTACATTTACACTATGAAAATGACCATCCTTTTTTTTAGCGCTGCTCTAATGATTTCATTGCTATTTTCGTCCTGCTCTTCGAGTAAATCGTGTACTTGCGCTCAGGTTTTAGCTCAACATAAATAAACTAACTAACTAACTAACTAACTAACTAACTAATTATGGGAACATTTTACATTGTCGTGGGTATTATTGTAGTTGTTGTTTTTACTTCCTTCTTAACTGTTTCGCAAGGTAGTATTGCCGTGATTACACTTTTCGGAAAATATCAGCGTATTTTATCGCCTGGACTTCGAATGAAAATTCCGATTTTTGAAAAAGTGTATCGACAGATTTCAGTACAAAATCAGAGTATAGAAATGGAATTTCAAGCCATTACCATTGATCAAGCAAATGTTTATTTCAAAAGTATGTTGCTCTACAGTGTAATGGATGAGCAAGAAGAAACCATCAAGAAAGTCGCGTTTAAATTTATTGGTAATAGGGATTTTATGCAGGCGCTTATTCGAACCATCGAAGGATCGATACGATCGTATGTGGCGAGCCAAAAACAAGCCGAAATACTTGGTTTACGTCACGAGTTAGTAGATAGTGTAAAAAATCAAATCGATAATACCTTAGAAATGTGGGGTTACCATTTAATTGACCTTCAAATCAATGATATTACGTTTGATCAAGCGATTATTGAAAGCATGAGCCGTGTAGTTGCTTCAAACAACTTAAAAGCAGCAGCAGAAAATGAAGGTCAAGCGCTTTTAATTACTAAAACGAAAGCAGCTGAAGCAGATGGAAATGCAATTAAAATTGCAGCACTCGCTGAAAAAGAAGCGGCTATGTTACGTGGACAAGGGGTTGCTTTATTCCGTCAAGAGGTTGCAAAAGGAATGTCAGAAGCAGCAGAGCAAATGCAACAAGCAAATTTGGATACCAATGTTATTCTTTTTTCTATGTGGACAGAGGCGATTAAAAACTTTGCTGAATATGGAAAAGGAAATACCATTTTCTTAGATGGTAGTGCCGAAGGAATGCATAAAACAATGCAGCAAATCCAGGCAATGCTAACTAAAGAAAAAAAGTAAAAAACAAGTTCGTATTCTGTAATGTTCCTGCGCTTATTTCTTTTTCTCGTTTTATTGGCTAACTTAAGTGTAGCCTTTAGCCAAACTCCTTTGGAAATTAAAGAAGCACAGTTAAGGGAAATTCAAATTAAAGAACGCGCGATTTCTGATGAAATCGAAGCCTTAAAACTCCAAGATTGTGTATTAAAATTAAATCAAATTGGTATTCCTCTTAGTCAGTCGCCATTAGATATTGCCGAACATTCAGCCATGATTATTGGATTTAATTGTGATCTAAAATTGGCAGCTTGGTCATTTCATGTCTTAAGTCCTGATGTTTTAGTTGGTGGTGTTTCGAGGACAAATGATTTTAGAAAAGATAGTTTAATCGAATGCGGAGATGGTATTGAGCAGGATTATTTTCGTAGGATTCCCAAGGATGATGGAACGGTAACGTATGAAAACTTTGGCTTTGATCGTGGACATTTAGCACCTTCTGCCGATTTTAGATGGTCGCAAAAAGCATTGAGTGAATCCTATTTTTATAGCAATATGACGCCACAAGCCCCCGGGTTTAACCGAGAATCTTGGGCTGAGGTGGAAGATTTAATGCGAAGAATAATGGCTAATAATCCTAAGACATATTATATTGTCACAGGACCAATTTTAGATAAAAATCTTCCGAAAGTTGAAAAAGGGACTAACAAATTACCTATCCCTGCTTTTCATTATAAAATTATTATCGATTTAACACCAGACAATCAAAAAGGAATGGCTTTTCTTATGCCGAATAAAAAATGCGATATGCCACCAAGCGCTTATGTTGTTTCTATTGATAGTATTGAAAAACTGACTGGCCTTGACTTCTTTTCTAAACTGGATCAAAGTTTAGCAGCCGGCATTGAATCAAAAGCAAATTTCTCGCTTTGGAACGCGCAAACAAAAGAGGGCGATGTGGAACCCTTGTATGTTTTTGATTTACCGAAAGGGTATTTCAATACCGCGCAAGCCATGTCAAAAGTGGGAAGCAAAGTGTCTATAATCGGAAAGGTAGTCAGTGCTAAATTCGCAGCTAAATCGCAAGCTACATTTCTTAACCTAGATCAGTCCTTTCCTCACCAACTCTTTACCGTTACGATTTGGAAAGATGCTAGACGAAATTTTAGCTATAAACCTGAAGATGATTTGAACGGAAAGTATATTGTCGTTACAGGTCTTGTTGAAATGGATAAAAATGGTCTCCCGGTCATTAATGTGACCAACGAAAAACAAATTAAACTCTGGGAGGATGAGGAGGAATAATACACTCTTTTAAGGGAATTAAATCCGCATAATTTATTTTTAATTTATTGTTTTAAACAATTGTTTAATATAAGTGTTTAACTTTGTGTCCTAAATTGACTAAATGACATCTAGTTTATCCACTGAAGAGAAAATTAAAGCTGCAGCGAAGCAGGTTTTTATTTCGAAAGGTTTTTCGGGATGTACCTCGCGTGAGTTAGCAAAGGCATCCGGGATGAATGTGGCGCTTGTCAACTATTATTTCCGATCTAAAAATAAATTATTTCAGCTGATCTTTCAAACGGTCATGGAGGAGTTTTTTGAGTCGATGGTGAGTGTATTCTCTTCGGATTTACCCTTAAAAGAAAAGTTGAAATTTCTAATTGAGCGTGAATATGCCTTTTTATCGAAACACCCTGAAATTCCACGCTTTATCATCAACGAATTATCTAGGAAGGATACCGAATTGATTGAGTTGACACATGTTTTACCCGTGATTTATAACACCGGCATCATTGAGCAGGCCATAGAAGCCCAGAAAAAAGGAGAGATGAGACGAGTGGATATGGTGGGCATCACCTTATTGGTTATTTCCAATTGTCAATATCCCTTTATGGCCAAACCGCTGATTAAAAACCTTCACAACTTAAGCGATGAGCAATACCAACAGCACATTGAGTTGCATAAAGAAATGGTATCAGAAATGATTATCAGCTATTTATTTCCTCCATCACCAAAACCGATTAAAAAATAAAATATGAAATATAATCTCCTTATTGCCGCAGTATTTTTAAGTTCTTTTAGTTTCTTTTCTCAAGTACTTGATTTAGCTACTTGTTTAAAAATGGCAGATACTGCCAATACCAACATTCGTAACGCTCGATTAGATATCGATATCAATGTGATTCAGAAAAAAGTATATTTAGCATCTCGACTCCCAAAACTTACAGCAACAGGCGACTACAGGTACAATGCGATTATCGCTGGGCAGGTTGTTCCTGCTGAATTTTTTGGTGGACCTCCAGGTACCTACTCAACAGTACAGTTTGGTGTCCCATATAATCTTTCAAATAGCATTCAGCTTACGCAAATCCTGTACAATCCTCAATTGAATTATGGGTTTGCTGCTTTGGATATTAATCAAAAAATTGTCGCGGCTCAGGAACGTTTGATGCAGCAGGATATTAAACAGCAGGTGTCTAGCACGTATTTTAATCTTCAAGCGATTGTAAAACAGCTTGAATTTGTTGAGTCAAATATCGCTAACCTAACTAAATTAATTGCTAATCTTCAAAAATCGTACGAATTGGGATTGGTCATTGAAACGGAAGTGGATAAACTAAAAATTAGCCGTTTGACACTTCTTAACACTAAACTTTCAACGGAAGCGACAAAGACTCAATTAAGTTCTTTACTAAAGATACTTATCGGTATTAATTCGGATGGCGAATTAAGCTTAGTAAGCGATGAGATGATGGAAAATACCATTTTAGTGGATCAAAACAATATCAATCATCCGGAGCTCGAATTAATGGCCGCACAGAAAGAAATGAATGCGGAGGAAAGAAAGGGAACAAAGATGGCCTATTTGCCAAGTCTTTCATTTTATGCTTCGTACAATTACGCATACAACATTAAGCCAAAAGATGATTTCCGAACCGGTATTAATTCTGCTTTTCTAGGTTTGCATTTAGATTGGACCCTTTTTGATGGTTTCGAAAAATACAACAAGCAAAAAATGAATGCTTTAAACAAGGATAAACTTGAAAATCAGGAAGCGTTATTGACAAAGCAGTTAGCGCTTCTTAGTGAAACTGCAAAAAATCAAATTGATGTGCAGGCGAGTTCACTCGAGACGGCCAAAGAGCAATTGGGCCTTGCTAATAAAGTGTATGCGCAAACACAAGCCCAATTTACTGCTGGAACAATTAGCAGCAACGAATTGATACAAGCTGATAATGCGCTGCAGGAAGCCCAAACAAATGTCGTGGCTACCTACATACAGTTAAGGCAAGCAGAATTAGCTTATTTGAGATCAATAGGCAGTATTAAATAAATGGAATTGATTAATTAAAATAAAGTTTAAAATGAATAAAAGAGTCATCACAGTTGGTATCATTTGCATTGTTCTTATTTTTCTTACAGTTTTTCAATTAATAAAAAATAAAAATAAGATTGCTAAAGAAATTTACATTCACGACACATCAACCCCAATTTTGGTAGAAGATGGTCGAGCTGAAGTTCATACTTTCGACAGTCAGTTTTCCTTTCTAGGGACTTTCGAGCCTAACCGAACCAACCTAATAGGTTCAGAGGGACAAGGAAAAATAATAAGCCTTAATGTGCAAGAAGGCCAGTTGATAAATCAGGGAGCAATCTTGTTGCAATTAGACAATGAAATGCTGCAATATCAACTTGAAAATTTGGATGTTTCTATCGAAAGTCAGTCCAATGATTTGGATCGTCTTACTGTTTTAGCAAAATCTGAAGCGGTTTCGGCAGTGCAATTGGAAAAAGCTAAATTGGCATTAAAATCCTCTCAAATTCAACGAAAGCAAGTGCTAAAACAATTAAGTGGAAACGTATTGAAAGCCCCTTTTTCAGGTGTTATCACTAAGAAACTAGTCGATTTAGGTTCGGTGGTCGGTATTGGAACTCCTGTTTTTGAAATCACCGATATTTCACAATTAAAATTAACGGTAAGTGTACCAGAAAGAGACATTCAAAACTTTGCGCTTAATCAGCAAGTTTCGGTAAAAGTGGATGTTTTTCCAGGAAAAGAATTTTCTGGTAAGGTATCACTGATTGGTATTCAAGCGGATAAAATGCATAATTTTAAAGTGCAAGTGTTGGTTTCTAATGCTAATAAAGAATTGCGATCAGGTATGTTTGCCACTACCAGTTTATTATCTTCGAATAGCGTAACGGTCTTATCTGTTCCTCGAAAGGCCTTGGTTGGTTCCACTAAAAATCCTGCGGTTTACCTTATTAAAAATGGAAAAGCAATGCTCACTTATTTTACGGCAGGAACCTCAGATGGTGATTATATCGAAGTCATCAATGGCCTAACAAAAGATGATCGCATCATCCTGAAAGGCCAGGTTAATTTAACGGCTGGATCTCCAGTTAAAACATTGAAATAATACCGAAAATGACATTAACAGAATTATCGATAAAAAGACCGTCTTTCATAATTGTACTCTTTACCATTCTAATTGGTGGTGGTATTTTGTGCTATAAGCAGTTAAGTTATGAATTACTGCCTGATTTTTCTCCGCCAGTATTAGTAATCACTACCACTTACCCTGGGGCGTCTCCTAAAACCGTTGAAAATCAGGTTTCTAAGCCGCTCGAAGATGCCTTAAGTGGATTGGAAAACATTGCAGAGGTAACCTCTTTCTCTTTAGATAATGCATCAGTGGTATTGCTTGAATTTACAGCATCTGCGGACATGGATAAGTCAATTCAGGATGCCCAACGAAAAGTAAATAACGTCGAAAATAAGTTGCCTGAGGGCGCCCTAAAGCCAGTTATTTCTAAAATAGAACCGAATGCTTCTCCTGTTCTTCAAGCAACTGTGGTAGCTTCTAAAACTTCCGATAGGGAATTGATGGCTCTCATGGAAGATCAAATTCTACCGCAAATAAAGCAGACAAAAGGGGTAGCACAAATCCAGATGATTGGGGGTGAAAATCGCGCCTTTAGAATTAATGTCGATAATGACAAATTGAAAACAATGGGGCTTACCTTATCTTCCATTAATCAGGCCATTGCTGGAGCTAACGTAGAATTTCCAACTGGAAAGGTTAACAACGATAATGATCAATTTACCGTTCGTCTTTCCGGGAAGTTTGTTTCTATCGATGAATTGGAAAATCTTATCATTTTTTCATCTAGCTCTTCCTCTATTCGCTTAAAGGATGTGGCTGAGGTGCTTGATTCGGAAATTGAGAAATCAACGATTTGTCGCTTAAATGGGGTGAATGGCATTGGACTCCGAATAAGTAAGCAAAGTGATGCCAATGCGGTGAATATGGCAAACGCGACCAAAGAAAAATTGAAAGCCATAGAAGAAAAATATAAAAACATTGGCCTGCGTTTTACGATAGCGACTGATACTTCCATTCCTACTTTAGAGTCTGTCGATGCGGTAATTCATGACTTAGAAATTGCTATTTTTCTTGTTGCACTGGTTATGCTCTTGTTTTTACATACGCTACGAAACGCAATCATTGTTCTTATTTCTATTCCAGCGTCGTTAATTTCAACCTTTATTGTAATGTACCTGCTGGGTTATACCCTAAACCTCATGACCCTTTTAGCCATGTCTTTGGTCATTGGTATTTTGGTGGATGATTCGATTGTGGTACTTGAAAATATTTACCGGCATTTGAAGATGGGAAAAGATAGGAGGACAGCTGCGCTAGATGGTCGAAATGAAATTGGTTTTACAGCACTTGCTATTACCTTGGTTGATGTGGTTGTTTTCTCTCCAGTTGTATTTATTGACGGTATTATTGCAGACATTCTTCGTCAGTTTTCTGTTGTAGTCGTGGTATCTACGCTCATGTCTTTACTCGTTTGTTTTACCTTGACCCCCTGGCTTGCATCACGTATGGCTAAGGATATTACCTTAAATCCAAAAAATTGGTTTCATGCGATTTTGGCCTGGTTTGAAAGAAGGGTTCTCGCTTTTACGGATGCTTATGTTGCGCTAGTTGCTTGGTCATTGAAACATAAAATAATCATGGGTTCAGCAATTTTACTCATTTTTATTGCGAGTTTCGGAACGATGGCCCTAGGGATTGTTGGTCAAGAGTTTGTTGCGCAAGGTGATCAAGGGAAATTTATGCTTAAGCTGAAATACGATAAAAGCACCACGTTTAAGGAAAATAATGCCACAACACTCCAAATTGAACAGCTCATTCTGGACCAAAAAGACATGGTGGATATTGTCTTTGCTAATATTGGTGGACCAAGCTCTGGCATGGGAGCAGCTGCTTTTGGAGTAGAAAATAAATCAGAGTTGACGGTTAAACTTAAAAAAGACATACACTTAACGTATCCGACAATTCCTTACATGAATAAAATTCGTGAGAAAATTGAAGATAAATTTCCTGGTATTCAGGTCAAGGCCATTAATATGGGAATGATCGAATCGGAGGAGGCGCCCATCGAAATATTTTTATCTTCCGATGACAGTGAATTATTGATGAAAGAAGCAATGCGTATAAAAGGCGTTTTATTAGCCATGAAAGGGGCAAAAGATCCCGTTATTTCGACCGATGATATTACCTCAGAAATTAGGATTGAACTCGATCGCGAAAAAATGGGCCAATTAGGTTTACCAATTGCCGTTGTTGGTATGCAGTTACAAAATGGATTAACCGGGAATGATGATGCACAATTCGATGTCAATGGCGAGGAATATGCAATAAAAGTGATGCTAGATAAAGCCAATCGAGAAAATATCGACGATTTAAAGCAAATTCCTTTTACTACCACTGATGGAAAACAAGTTCTTTTAGGTGAGTTTGCCACGCTCTCAATTGATAAAGCAAATGGAAGTTTAGAGCGAAAAAACCGAATTGCCAGTACTACGATTCGTTGTTATGTACAAGGTACAGCTGCAGGGAATGTTGCCAGCGAATTAGATAAATATTTAGAGAAATCACCCTTGGATAAAAATGTCAGGATGTTATGGGGTGGAGAAGTTAAGCGGCAGCAAGAATCAGTTGGCTCACTGGGTACCGCTATGGGAATTGGCCTAATCTTAGTGTATTTAATTATGGTGGTTCTTTATGACAATTATGTTTATCCATTTGTTGTCCTTTTTTCCATTCTTGTTGCGCTTGTGGGAGCTATTCTAGCCTTGAACCTCTCTGCTTCTAGTATGGGAATTTTCACCATGCTTGGCATGTTAATGCTGCTTGGTTTAGTTGCCAAGAATGCCATCCTAATTGTTGATTTTACCAATAAACTTAAAGAAGATGGAAAATCAACTTACATGGCCCTTCTAATAGCTGTTCGTGAGCGTATGCGCCCAATTTTAATGACCACTATTGCCATGGTGATTGGTATGATACCGATTGCATTCGCAACAGGAGCTGGTGCCGTTTGGAAAAATGGATTAGCATGGGTACTTATTGGTGGACTTACTTCGTCGATGCTGCTTACGATTATCGTTGTGCCAATGATGTATTACGTGGTCGATAGAATTAAAGACAAGATCGCAGCCAGGCGAGCGATCAAAGTAAACGCATAATTCGTCGGCAAAACATAGTCAGGTTTTAATCATTATTTTCTTGTGGCATCTTCCCTTTTTCACTAACTTAAGGTGAAAAACAACTTTTTATGCTACCCCTTACTTACCAAATTCGCATGAAAATTGGCTTAAAAACCGATGATTTCTCAGATTTTTCTTTTTATCGCACCTATTTTTTTGGTAGTAAACTTATCCATGACAAATGGAAAAGCACCCTCTCTCTACTCAATAAGTTAAAACGAATGGAGTTAAGTAGTGCGAATAGAAATATCAAATTATGGAACTAGAAATAATCAAAAACAGCATTCACGAAATTAGGGGGCAAAAAGTCATTCTTGATTTTGAATTAGCGAAAATGTATCAGGTAGAAACCAAGCGATTGAAAGAATCCGTCAGAAGAAACATTCGAAGATTTCCTGAGGACTTCATGTTTGAATTAAGCACAGAAGAATGGGCAGTCTTGAGGTCGCAATTTGCGTCCTCAAGTTGGGGAGGTCAGAGGTATAATCCCTATGCGTTCACCGAACAAGGCGTGGCCATGTTATCAAGTGTTCTTAATTCAGAAGTAGCCATTGACATAAACATTTCGATCATGCGTGCTTTTGTGA
>Ga0208858_1000092_pt1 | contig 21865 bp, 23 predicted proteins | sample LakMenEpi16Nov12_FD_150704 | JGI IMG/M metagenome (GOLD analysis project Ga0208858, IMG submission 150704) | Freshwater microbial communities from Lake Mendota, WI - 16NOV2012 deep hole epilimnion (SPAdes) | ecosystem: Environmental > Aquatic > Freshwater > Lake > Epilimnion/Euphotic zone ...
ACGGTATCCTATTTAAACCAAGTATAAATTACGAACAAAAAGCGCGTTTTAATTGTTGTTTTTGTTAAATTTGCAACGATTATTTTATAAAAAAATTATGTCTAATTCTCCCATTTTGAAGTCTTCGATTGCCAAAAAGATTGCCATGGCACTTTCGGGATTGTTTCTTGTAACGTTCTTGTCTATTCATTTTTTTATCAATCTTACCTCGGTATTTAGTGAAGATTTGTTTAATACATTAGCTCACTTCATGGGTAACAATCCACTCATTCAGTTTGCTATGCAGCCGGTTTTGATTCTGGGCGTTTTATTTCACTTTATCATGGGTTTCGTATTGGATTTCAAGAACAGGGCCTCTCGTCCCATAGGTTATGCAAAATATAATGGAGCCGCAAATGCTTCTTGGCCTTCAAGAAACATGATTATTTCCGGAATTGTTGTTTTATCATTTTTAGGGCTGCACTTTTATGATTTTTGGATCCCCGAAATGGTATATAAGTACGTTGAGGTAAAGCCGATTGCTTCCGAACGATATTTTCATGAGTTGGCAGAGAAATTTAATAGCCCCATCAGAACAGCAATATATTGTTTCTCATTTTTCTTTTTGTTCCTGCATTTATGGCACGGATTCAATTCATCTTTTCAGTCTGTAGGAATGAACAATAAGTATTCTAAAACACTACACAAAGTTGGATATGCTTTTGCGGTGATTGTTCCTTTTGGATTTATTTTTATTGCACTTTTTCATCACTTTAATCATTAATTAATAATGGCTTTAGATTCAAAAATACCCAAGGGGCCGATATCGGATAAGTGGACCCACTACAAGGACCACATTAACTTGGTAAATCCAGCAAATAAGCGAAATCTTGACATTATAATTGTTGGAACAGGTTTGGCTGGAGGCTCTGCCGCTGCAACGCTTGCAGAGTTAGGCTATAACGTTAAGGCTTTTTGTTTTCAAGATTCACCTCGAAGAGCGCATTCTATCGCTGCACAGGGAGGAATTAACGCAGCAAAAAATTATCAGGGAGATGGCGATTCTACTTTTCGTTTATTTTATGATACCGTTAAGGGGGGAGATTACCGCGCTAGAGAAGCAAATGTGCATCGTTTAGCAGAGGTTTCAACCAATATAATTGACCAATGCGTTGCACAGGGAGTTCCTTTTGCCAGAGAATACGGTGGACTATTAGACAATCGCTCTTTCGGGGGCACACTAGTATCTAGAACTTTTTATGCTAAAGGTCAAACGGGACAACAATTATTATTGGGGGCTTATTCTGCCATGAACAGGCAAATTGGTCGCGGCAAGATAAAAATGCACAACAGACATGAAATGCTAGACCTGGTGATTGTTGATGGAAAAGCGAGGGGAATTATTGCAAGAGACCTAATAAGCGGAAAAATCGAGCGCCACTCAGCTCATGCTGTTGTAATAGCGTCTGGGGGGTATGGAAACGTCTTTTTTCTTTCAACGAATGCAATGGGGAGCAATGTAACGGCAGCATGGAAAATACACAAGCGAGGCGCATTTTTTGCAAACCCTTGTTATACACAAATTCACCCTACCTGTATTCCTGTGTCGGGTGACCACCAGGCGAAACTTACCTTGATGTCAGAATCGTTGCGTAATGATGGACGTATTTGGGTTCCAGCAAAATTGGAAGATGCAAAACTGATTAGGGAGGGGAAATTAAAGCCCACTCAATTAGCCGAAGAAGACCGCGATTATTATTTGGAGCGACGTTACCCAGCATTTGGTAATTTAGTTCCTCGAGACATTGCTTCTCGCGCTGCAAAAGAGCGATGTGACGCTGGTTTTGGGGTGAATAAAACAGGAGAGGCTGTTTATTTAGATTTTGCTGCCGCTATCGAGCGCTACGGAATAGACCAAGCCAGGTTGAAGCATTTAGATGAAAACGATAAAACCTTAGTTATTAAATTGGGAACTGAAATTGTTGCCAATAAATACGGGAATCTTTTCCAGATGTATGAAAAAATAGTGGATGAAAATCCTTATTCGACACCGATGATGATTTATCCCGCTGTCCATTATACGATGGGGGGAACATGGGTTGATTATAATCTTCAAACAACCATTCCTGGTTGTTTTTCAATTGGAGAATCAAATTTTTCTGATCATGGTGCAAACCGTCTCGGTGCCTCAGCCTTGATGCAAGGCTTGGCTGATGGCTACTTTGTATTACCTTATACCATAGGAGATTATTTAGCTCCAGATATTAAAAAAGGCAAAATATCTACAGATACCCCTGAGTTTGATGCGGCAGAGCAAAACGTAGTGGATCAGATTAATCGTTTGATGAACAACGGAGGCACAAAGCCAGCGGATTATTTTCATAAAAAATTAGGGAAAATAATGTGGAATAAAGCCGGGATGTCTCGAAACGAACAAGGACTTAAAGAGGCGCAGCAAGAAATCGCTCAAATTAGAGAAGATTTCTATAAGGATGTAAAAATTCCGGGTACAGCAGACAGCTTCAATCCTGAGTTGGCAAAAGCATTGCGTGTCGCCGATTTTCTTGAATTGGGAGAATTATTTGCAAAAGATGCCCTTCATCGTAATGAATCTTGTGGAGGTCATTTTCGAGAAGAATTCCAAACCGCAGATGGAGAAGCTCAACGAGATGATAAAAACTTTGCTTATGTTGCCGCTTGGGAGTATAAGGGAAATCCTAGTGATGCCATTCTTCATAAGGAAGAATTGGTATACGACAATGTAGAATTAGTTCAAAGAAGTTATAAATAATAGTGACGCTTAACCAGCAAAAGAACCATGAAATTAGCATTAAAAATTTGGCGCCAAAATAACGCTAGCTCACCAGGAAAAATGGTGGATTATACTGTTGACAACATTGAACCTGACATGTCTTTTCTTGAGATGTTAGACATTCTGAACGATGAATTAATAGTTAAAGGAGAGGACACTGTTGCTTTTGATCATGATTGTCGTGAGGGAATTTGTGGTATGTGTTCCTTGTTTATTAATGGAGAAGCACATGGTCCAGACAGGCTTGTAACTACTTGCCAGTTGCATATGCGCAAGTTTAAAGATGGCGACACCATTTACATTGAACCTTTTAGAGCAAAGGCATTTCCAGTAATTAAAGACCTTGTTGTCGACCGAAGTTCTTTTGATAGAATTCAGCAATCCGGCGGATTTATTTCCGTAAACACTTCTGGAAATACAATTGATGCCAATACTATACCGATACCTAAGCACGATGCTGATAAAGCGTTTGATGCAGCGACTTGTATTGGATGTGGTGCCTGCGTAGCTACCTGTAAGAATTCTTCAGCGATGTTGTTTGTCTCAGCTAAAGTTTCGCAATTTTCTTTGCTTCCGCAAGGGAAAGTAGAGGCAAAGGAACGTGTTTTGAACATGGTTAATCAAATGGATGCAGAAGGGTTCGGTAACTGTACGAATACAGGCGCTTGCGAAGTGGAATGTCCAAAAGGCATTTCCCTAGAAAATATAGCAAGAATGAATAGAGAATACTTGAAATCCTCTTTAATTTAAAGAGAATAAACCAACGATAAGTGGGAATTATTTAATCTGCTTCCCTTCACCGTCCTTATACCAACCTGTATTTTCACTGGATTCAACAGGCACGCTAGACTTTGCATTAAACTTTCGTTGTACATTCATCCAATATCCGAATCCAACGAAGCCTAATAATAATAATAAGTCATTGAAATAGTTTTGTACAAACTCGAAAAAACCAAAGCCCCATTGAAAAGCATCTGCTGTAGCATAAATAAAATCAGTCCAACTCATAATTATATTATTTAAGACCACAAAGAAAAGAATATTTTTTAACAAAAAAGCTAAATCAGTCAATTTCACCAATTAATTTAAGGGCCTCTTTTGCGGCAAGTTGTTCGGCTTCTTTCTTATTACCCGCCTTTCCATTCCCATAAACCTTTTCACTAATGATGGCTTGCATTTCATAATTTGAAATCCCTCGATGATTACTTTCTGATAAAATAATGAACGACAAGGCCAATTTTTTCTTCTGACACCAAATAATTAATCGGGACTTAAAGTCAATTTCCTCCTCTAGTAACTGATCAACCCCCACAAATTTACGTAGCACATGATTTCGCACGCTTTTTTTAACTTGCTCATATCCGGCGTCTAGGTAGATCGCCCCCATGAGTGCTTCAAAGGCATTTCCCTCAACACTGGAAATATTTATAGTGCGCACGGTACTGTAATTAAGATGCTGACGGACACCCATTTTTTCGGCGATGTCCGAAAGGGTCTTTCGATTAACAATTTTAGATTTTAATTTGGTTAAATATCCCTCATCATCCCCAGGGTATTTTTCGTATAAATATTCCGCGATAACCGCATCAAGTATGGCATCTCCCAAAAATTCGAGCCGCTCGTTTGACTCTAATACATCATTATGTATCGCAATGGATTTATGAGACAAAGCCTTTTTAAAATAAAAAAGATTACGTGGTCGATACCCGAAGCTATCAATAATAAAACGGATTAGAATAAGGTCTTCTGAAGATTTGCCTTTTGTAAAAAAGGATCTAAGACGTCCCAATTAGGAAACGAACTTTTTTACAATGACGCTAGTATTGTGCCCACCAAACCCAAAAGTATTGGAAAGAGCAACGTTTACTACTCTTTTCTGTGCTTTATGGAAGGTGAAATTTAGATTTGAATTCAACTCAGGATCATCAGTAAAATGATTAATAGTTGGAGGAACAATATCGTTTTGTACACTAAGCACACAGGCAATCGCCTCTATAGCCCCAGCGGCACCTAATAAGTGACCCGTCATAGATTTTGTTGAGCTAATGTTTAATTTATACGAATGTTCTCCAAATACTGATTCAATCGCTATAATTTCTGCAATATCACCCAAAGGCGTTGAGGTACCATGAACATTAACATAATCTATATCTGTAGGCTCTAACTCCGCATCTTCTAATGCCGCTAGCATGGTATTTCTTGCGCCAATTCCTTCAGGATGCGGTGCGGTCATGTGGTAAGCGTCTCCAGACATTCCGCCGCCAGCTACTTCTGCATAAATTTTCGCCCCGCGATTTAAAGCGTGAGTAAGTTCTTCAAGGATTAGCGCTCCGGCACCCTCCCCTAAAACAAATCCATCTCGATCCACGTCAAAAGGCCTAGAGGCTGTTTCCGGAGAATCATTTCGAGTGGAAAGCGCTTTTAAGGCATTAAATCCTCCAACGCCCATTTCATTAACCGCTGCTTCGGAACCCCCAGTTACGATGGCGTCCGATTTTCCTAATCTGATTAAATTAAAAGCGTCAATTATCGCATTCGTTGCTGAGGCACAAGCAGAAACCGTAACGTAATTTGGCCCCCTAAAACCATACTTAATTGAAATATGCCCGGAGGCAATATCTGCAATCATTTTTGGAATAAAAAAAGGATTTATTCTTGGGGTGCCGTCTCCAGCGAAAAAGTTTTGAGCTTCGTCTTGAAAGGTTTTAATACCACCAATACCAGAGCCCCAAACAACCCCTATTCGGTCTTTATTCGGATTAGAATCTAATAGTTTAGAGTCTTCAACAGCCTGGGTGGCACTTACGAGAGCATATTGCGCAAACTGGTCAAGTTTCCTTGCCTCTTTACGATCCATATGGTCTTCAATATTAAAATCTTTTAATTCACAAGCAAACTGCGTCTTAAATAAAGAAGAATCAAATTGCTTAATTGGCGCTGCGCCGCTTTTGCCATTTAATAGTGCCTGCCAAAAGGATTCAACATCATTACCAATGGGGGTTAGCGCACCAAGACCGGTTATTACGACACGTTTAAGCTGCATAAGTATTAACTTAAGACAAGTATCTTATTTGTGGTTTTTTTCAATGTAGTCAATAGCATCACCAACTGTTTGAATACCTTCTGCTTGATCATCCGGAATAGAGATATTGAAAGATTTTTCAAACTCCATAATTAATTCCACGGTGTCTAATGAATCGGCTCCTAAATCATTTGTGAAACTTGCTTCGTTGGTAACTTCAGCTTGATCAACGTTAAGTTTATCAACGATTATTGCTATAACTTTATCTTTAATTTCAGACATCTTTTTAATTTTTAAAATGGTTTTAGAGTACAAAGAAAAAAACAAACGAGCAAATATCAAAGCAATTAGGCGTTTATTTATTTATTTATTGCAATTTAAGCGTAAGATTATCTAATATGTTATCATTAATTTCGCCTCGTGAAAACCATAAAGAATATAGCAATATTTATTTCAGGCAAGGGCTCAAATGCCAAAAACATCATTGATTATTTTAATGGTTCTGAAAAAATAAACGTCAAGTTTGTATTTTCCACGAAGGAAAACCCCAGCATGGCTGAATTTTGTTTAAAAAATGGCATCGGGTTATTTATCTCTCAAAACCAAACTGATCTCTCAACACAGCAAATGGAACTTTGCACCAATCACAATATTGATTGGGTAATTTTAGCGGGGTATTTAAAGAAAATTACTCCGGAATTAATTGAACACGTGTCCCATAAAATAATTAACATACACCCCGCATTATTACCAGATTTTGGAGGAAAGGGAATGTACGGAAAACATGTTCATACCGCAGTTTTAGAGGCTAAATCACTTAGGTCAGGCATAACCATTCACCTTGTTAATGAGGTTTTTGACCAAGGTAAAATCCTCCTGCAATTTACTTGCGAAGTAGAAAAAAACGAAACGGTTTCGTCTTTAGAACAAAAAATTCGCGACCTTGAAATGCGTTATTTTCCAGAAGCAATCTCAATTATTGTATCTAACGAAGGAGCTTATTGAATAGCCGCTTCGAGGTGCTGACCAAACCAATAACAATCTTCAAAACTATTATACAAGGGCGCCGGAGCAACACGAATAACGTTGGGTTCTCGCCAGTCGGCAATCACACCTCTATTTGTCAACGCATCATAAACTTCTTTTCCCTTTCCATGTAATAGAATAGACAATTGAGAACCCCTTCTTTTAGGGTCTTTTGGCGTTATTATTTCAAATGAACAAAGGGCTTTATTTTTTTCAGACACATTTAAAATGACACATTCTAAATAGCTAGTCAGCAGCGTTCTTTTTTCTGAAATTCTATCCATTCCTGCACGCTCAAAAACCTCGAGTGAAGCAAGTTGAGCCGCCATTCCCAATACAGGGGCATTACTCAGTTGCCAGCCTTCAGCACCGGAAATAGGTTGGAATCCTGGCTTCATTTCAAATCTACTTTCTTTGTTGTGACCCCACCAACCTGCAAACCGCGGTAATGCACTATTATTAGCATGTCTTTCATGAACAAAAAATCCAGAAACCCCTCCTGGCGACGAATTAAGGTATTTATATCCACACCACGCCGCAAAATCCACCCCCCAATCGTGAAGATTTAGTGAAACATTACCCGCAGCATGAGCCAAGTCAAAACCAACTTTCGCTCCCACGGCATGTCCCGCAGCACAAATTGTCTCCATATCGAACAGCTGTCCAGTGTAATAATTAACTCCCCCAATCATCACTAAGGCTAATTCATCACCCAATTGATTTATTTTATAGATAATATCTTCTTCTCTGATAATATGTTCTCCTTCCCGAGGGCCGATTTCAACTAAATTTTCAGCATTAAGGCCATGAAAATCAATTTGGGATGAAAGCGCATATTGATCGCTTGGAAAGGCTTTCGCCTCACATAGAATTTTTGTTCTTTTCCCTTTTGGCTCAAAAAAAGAAACTAACAGCAGGTGTAGGTTTGTTGTTAATGAATGTGTTACCACTACTTCAAGGGGCAAGGCACCAACAATTTTTGCCATCATATCCGTTAGGTTTTCGTGGTAGGAATACCAAGGTCTGCGGGACATAAAATGGCCTTCCACGCCAAACTTTTCCCAATCATCAAGTTCTTCTAGGATATATTTCCTTGCATTTTTAGGCTGTAGCCCAAGGGAATTCCCAGTAAAGTAGCGCACCTCTTTTTCATGAAATGTTGGAAAAAGAAAATCTTGCCTAAAGGACTTTAGTGGGTCATTTTGATCAAGAGATTTTGCAAACTCAAGCGTTAAATCTAAAAACATAAGCCGTTGAAATTTGTTATTTTTGTAAACCACAAAGATAAACAAGAAAATGAGCGAACTTAACAGGTCTACATCCAAACAATTGTTTGAAAAAGCAAAAACCTATTTTCCAGGAGGCGTAAACTCACCTGTACGGGCATTTAGGTCAGTTGGTGGGACGCCACTTTTTATTCAGAAAGGAGACGGAGCCTATCTTTGGGATGAAGATGGAAATAAATACACTGATTTTTGTTGCAGTTGGGGGCCGTTGATTTTGGGACACAATCACCCTGATATTTTCGAGGGGACCGTCGCTGCTTTGGCTAATGGGGCAAGTTTTGGAGCGCCAACAAAAAAAGAAAATGAATTAGCGGCACTCATTCTGAGTAATATTCCATTTATAGACAAATTAAGGTTTGTATCATCGGGGACAGAAGCAGTTATGTCCGCTATACGATTAGCGAGAGGTGCTTCCGGAAAAACTAAATTGGTGAAATTTGAAGGCTGTTACCATGGTCATGTTGACTCTTTAATGGTAAAGGCGGGAAGCGGTCTTATAACGTTTGGAACATCATCTAGCGCTGGTGTTCCGGAGTCTTTAGCTAATGAAACAATCGTGCTTCCACTAAACGACTTATCTAAACTGAGCGAGATTCTACATGCTCAAGCTCATGAAATAGCCGCGGTAATTATAGAACCAATTCCGGCCAATAATGGCTTACTTCTACAAGACAAAACGTTTCTTCTTTCCCTTCGAGCGCTGTGTACGAAACTAAACATACTTTTAATTTTCGATGAGGTTATATCGGGATTTAGAGTTGCTTTCGGTGGAGCAGCAGCTTTTTATGACATCATTCCAGATATTGTTACCTATGGCAAAATTATGGGAGGAGGATTACCAGTTGGTGCTTATGGTGCAAGTAATGAGTTGATGTCGAACGTATCTCCTGAAGGCCCCGTTTACCAAGCGGGAACACTTTCTGGCAATCCGGTTGCTATGGCGGCGGGGATTGCTCAATTAAGCAATTGCCTACGCCCCGGATTTTATGAAGAATTATCAGTCAAGACCTTGGGTTTTGTTCAGGCAATAAATAAACACGCTAGCGATTCATTTTATCCATTTAAATTAGTAAGTATAGGATCTATTTTTTGGTTGTCATTTGAAGATAACAAACGAATCACCTCTGCCGATCAAATTAATCCAGACATGAGCAACTTCAATTTGTTGCACGCCGAATTACTTACACGAGGTATTTATATTGGTCCGAGTGGGTATGAAGTGGGGTTTATATCACAAGCCCACAGCGAGTCTATTTTAGACGCATCAGTAATTGGGTTTTGTGACGCTTTAGACGCTATATTTACCGTGAAATGATTTTAGTAACTGGTGGAACAGGTTTAGTAGGCGGACATTTGTTGTGTGAACTAACACAACACCATGAAAGCGTGCGAGCTAGTTTCCGGTCAGAATTTAAAAAGCAAGAAACAAGAAAACTTTTTGAATTTTATTTTAATACAAAGTCCCAAGAATATTTTAACAAAATTCAGTGGGTTCGTGCCGACATACTTTCACTATCCGACTTGAACGAGTTATTCGATGGGGTTTCGTATGTCTATCATTGTGCAGCACTTGTGTCCTTTCACAAGATAGACTTTCACGCATGTATGAGCGCAAACCGCCAGGGCACGGCTAACATTGTTAATTTATGTCTTCTAAACAAGGTGAAAAAGCTATGCTATGTAAGTTCCACGGCCGCCCTAGGGTTTAATCCAAACGGTACCACAGACGAAACCACCAAGTGGAAGCCAGGAAAAGAAGTTTCAGGTTATTCCATCTCAAAATACAGTGCTGAAAAAGAAGTGTGGCGTGGGACGGAAGAGGGCTTACCAGTCGTAATTGTTAATCCTTGTTTAATTTTGGGCCCAGGAAATTGGAACGACAGCTCCTTGTCGATTTTTAAAACAGCATCTAAAGGGATCTTGTTTTATCCAAAGGGATCAAACGCTATTGTGGATGTAAGAGACCTTGTTTCCAATATGATTTACTTAATGAATTCAACGATTACTAATAAAAAATTTCTTTGTACAGGACAAAATGTTAGCTTTTTCGAATTATTAAGCGCCATCGCCATTTGTTTTAATAAGCGTCCGCCAAGAATGAAAACACCCCGTTTAATATCGCTCATTTTTGCCGCATTTTCCGAAGTTTTTTATTTGTTTTTGCGAAAAAGAAGGGGCCTGACGATTGAATCAGTTTATTCAGCGTATAAAACTATTCGGTATGATAGTCGTTTGATTAGTACGACAACAGCCATTCCATTTACACCACTTAATGATACATTGTTACACGCCATTAAAGGAAGGATTATTTAAGGATAAAATGAATTCAAAAAAGAAAGAAAAGTTAGTTATAGGTGTTTTGGGGATTATATACCTTGTAGGGGTTTTTGGCAGCATTATACCGGCATATAGGACACTTTTTTTATCACTTACTCCCCTTACTCTTATTCTTTCTTTTTGCGCCATTATTTTTACATTAAGCACACCCACAAAACCAACACTTACCTTCCTGCTTTTTTCTGGCCTTGTTGGATTTATAGTAGAGCTAATCGGCGTGAATACCGGACTGTTATTTGGAAACTACCAATATGAAGCCAATTTAGGGGTGAAAACGGCAGGTGTTCCAGTAATTATTGCAATTAATTGGGCTCTTGTTACGATAGGCGCCGCTCACTGCTCTGCTCTATTGAGCACCAATAAACTAACAAGAATTATTATCGCTGCTTTTTTAATGTTACTATTCGATTTTATCCTAGAGCCCGTAGCGATTAAGAGTGGTTTTTGGAACTGGGAGGGAGGGCTTATTCCTGTATATAATTACATCTGTTGGTTTTGTATAGGATTATTTTTACAAATTATTTATTTTAGTAAGATAAAACACGATTCGAACAAAGTGATTATCGCTTTGTTTTTATTTATGACAGTATTTTTCATTTGCTTAAATTTGTTCTAATGTATTGGTGGGGCCCTCTTTTATTAATAACGACTTTTTTCTTTATGGAATTTATGGCTTGGTGTACGCATAAATTTTTGATGCACGGTAAAATGTGGTATTTCCATAAAGATCACCATCAAATTGAACCAGGTTTTATGGAAAAAAATGATGTTTTCTTTCTTATTTATGCCATTCCTTCCTGGCTTTGTATTATGCTAGGCATGATGGCAGACAATTATTTGCCCGTTTGGATTGGTTATGGAATAGCTGCCTATGGATTAGCTTATTTTTTAATTCACGATGTCTATATTCATCAACGGGTTAAATGGCTAAGAAATCTTGACCATCCTTATTTTTATGCTATTCGGAAAGCGCATAAAATTCACCACAAAAATATAGGGAAGGAAAAGGGGGAGTGTTTTGGAATGCTTCTCGTACCGCCAAAATTTTACCAAGAAGCGAGAAAAGCTTATCGTCGTAATAGCCAAGCTAAATGAGTTTATATGGCTATTTAATTGTAGGCGCATTCATAGGTCCTCTTTTATTGAGTTTCGACAAGAAAGTAGCCTTTTATAAAAACGTTAAATTTTTCATCCTTGGTCTGTTATTGACCGCAATACTTTTTTTGGTTTGGGACGAGGTATTTACTATCAATAAGGTATGGGGTTTCAATCCGAGGTATTTATGGGGGATATATCTAGGTCATTTACCCTTAGAAGAGGTGTTGTTTTTCTTCATTGTTCCCTACAATTGCGTGTTTATTCATCAAGTATTAAAAGCGTATTTTCCAGAGGTAAAACTTAAAAATTGGGGGACTCGGTTTTTCATTTTAATAGGCATTAGCAGCCTTATTCTAGCGATTTACTATTTCAAAAACTGGTATACCTTCACTACTTGCCTAATGGCTTTTTTCTGTTGTGTATATGCTTTGGTAGTGAAGCCCACATGGCTGGGTAATTTTGCCTTCACTTATCTTGTTTGCCTATTACCATTTTTTATTGTTAATGGAGCACTCACGGGCGCTTTTACGACCGAGCCTATTGTTTGGTATTCAGAAAAACACATTATTGGTTGGCGGATGACAACAATACCTTTTGAGGATTTATATTACAATTTCAGCATGCTTTTTCCGATCATTGCCTTTTTCGAGAACCGCAAAAGCAAATCACTTTCTTAATATATTGGTTGTTGAATGGCCTTCAACAAACTCTATTGTAGCGATTTCACCACCATTTTTGAGAACAACATCTGATCCAACGATGTATCGCGATGAAGCCTTATTTACTTCTTTTGCGTCATAGTCAGCCCCTTTCACCAACACGTCTGGAAGAAGCGTTTCGATGGCGTTTAACGGCGTGTTTTCATCAAAAAGAATTACGCTATCCACACAAGATAAGCTAGCAATTACTAATCGCCTTGCATCTTCATCGTGAATGGGGCGATTAGGAGCCTTATTTAGTGCCCTAACAGAAGCGTCCGTATTTAGCGCAACAACAAGACAATCGCCAAGCGATGCAGCTTTTGCCAAATAGCTTACGTGGCCAAGATGCAATATATCGAAACACCCATTCGTAAAAACAATTTTTTTACCTTGATTTTTTAGTGTTTTCGTAAACGCAAGGGCTTCTTCTAAGGATAATAGTTTTGACTTAGTGAGCTCCCAATGATTTGTCATAATTAGGAAGTTAATAAGTTCGTTTTCTCATTTGGAAAAACAAGCGCGGGCTTAAACAACTTTGCTTCTTCAAAGTCCATAATGCCATAACCAAGAATAATGATAATATCATTTATAGCAACCCGCCTAGCTGCTGGCCCATTTAAACAGATGTTGCCACTGTTCGGTTCACCTTTAATGACATATGTTTCGAAGCGTTCGCCGTTATTTACATTAACAATCTGAACTCGCTCACCCTCGATAATATTAGCTGCAAGCATTAACGTTTCATCAATGGTGATGCTTCCAATATAATCTAATTCTGCTTGTGTTACACGGACACGATGAATTTTTGATTTTAAAATTTGTATTTGCATGATTATAATTAGTTACGCCAAAATTAAGGCAAAACAATTAATTGAGAACTAAATTATCAATCAATCGTGTATTTCCACAATAAGCAGCGATGCAACAAATGCTTTTCATTTCCCAATCCGAAATGGGCTGAAGGGTTTCAGCGCACACAATCTCTAAATATTCAAGGCGTAAATGACCGGAATTAAAAAACGTTTTCCCGAGTTCTTGTAGCTGCCTCGGTGTGAAGTTAGACTGATTGTTTTTAATATAATTTAAGGTTTCCCAAATGATCAGTGCTTGGCGCTTTTCTTCTGCATTTAGCAACATATTTCTGCTACTCATAGCAAGTCCTTCAGGTGAGCGTTGCGTAGGACAGGCCATTATTTCAATCGCTAATCCAAGTTTTCTCACCATTATTTTTATAATAGCGAGTTGTTGGTAATCCTTCTCCCCAAAAAAAGCCACATCAGGCGTAACCGATTTAAAAAGCGCATGAACAACTTGAACAACACCATCAAAGTGGCCGGGCCGCCAAGCACCCTCAAGTAAAACTGCGACTTCTCCCACTTCCACTTTAAAGTCACTTTCTTGCCCATTGAACAGCTCATCAAAAGTTGGCGCAAAAACGTATAGATTTGGAAAGGACCCAAGGAGTTTTAGGTCAGCGTCAAGGGTATTAGGATATGACTTAAAATCTGCGGAATTATTAAACTGTAATGGATTGACAAAAATACTTACTACAACAACATCACAAGCACTAAGACCTCGCTTTATTAGAGATAAATGCCCTTGATGAAGCGCACCCATTGTTGGAACGAAACCAATCCGCTTGCCCTGCGCCTTAAGCGAACGAATGGTAAAAACTAAATTATCTATTGTTGTAAATAGCACTGGCATTATTACTTTAGTGAGAACAAAGCTATAGGTTTTTAGGAAAACCGCATATTTAATTGTAAATTTGCACCTAATATTAAGTAAGTAAGCGCTAAATGGAAAAAAAGAAAGTGTTATTTATTTCTCAGGAAATATACCCCTTTTTACCCAAGTCAGAGGTTTCTTCCCAGGCCCGTCGCCTTCCTCAAATTACGCAAGAGAGCGGAAAAGAAATCAGGGTTTTTTCTCCAAGATATAGTGTTATCAACGAACGTAGACATCAATTACATGAAGTTATTCGTTTGTCAGGACTTAACCTGTCAATAGATGACCACGATCACCCATTAATCATAAAAGTAGCGTCGGTTTCAGCCGCTAAAATGCAAGTTTATTTTATTGATAACGACGATTATTTTAAAAGAAAGGCGACGTTATTAGATGAAAACGATCAAGATTATGAGGATAACGACGAACGTGCGATGTTTTTTTGCAGGGGAGTATTAGAAACAGTAAAAAAATTAGGTTGGCAACCAGACCTAATACATTGCAATGGCTCGTTTACTGGTTTAATGTCGTTATATATAAAGCATATTTACAACAAAGACCCACATTTTAAGTCAACAAAAGTTGTTTATAATTTTTTCAACGATCGATTTACGAATGATTGGAACCCACGATTTTCAGAAAAATTGAAACTAGATGGTTTTCCAGCCGCGATAGCTGATAGCGTAAAAGACACGAGCTTTTTAAACCTCACCAAAGTATTTGCAGATCATTGTGATGGCCTTAGTATTGGTGTAGAGGAATTGCACCCAGCTATTCAGCAAATATATGATGCGTCCAACGTGCACAAACTTGATTTTATAGTAGAGGAAGCGCAGGCTAAAGCACTTTCTGTCTTTATAGACAAGGTTGTGGATGAACCTATCCTTGTTTAATTCTCATCATTATTACAATGAAAAAAGCGTATTTTTCATGCTTGATAATAGCAATCAGCGCCATATTTGCTGCTTCGTGTAAGAAAAAAGAAAATGCTTTGGGGAAGGACTTATTGAACAGTGACTCCTATTTATCTGGCACCACAACCGACACCTTCGATATCATTTCTTATTCAATAATAGAGGATTCTATCGTAACAGATAACGCTTCTAATGTTGTTTTGGGGAGCTACAACGATCCGGTTTTTGGAAAAGTTGATGCATCAGTTTATACTCAAATTCGTTTAGCGGGAATTAATCCAAACTTTGGAGATCCTGGCACAATTGCTATTGACTCATTTGTTTTATCGCTAAAGTATGTTGGATATTACGGCGATCTAAAGCCCCAGACATTTGAAGTGTATGAGCTCAATGAAGACCTTCATATTGATTCGACTTATTACGCCTTTACAACAAAAACAACAAAGCCTAGCAATTTAGTTCCTTTCGGAATGGGGACGATTACACCGGATCCAATCAATAAAACGATAGTGGGAGGCGATAGCCTAAGTCCCCAATTAAGAATACCATTAGACACAAATTTAGCGCGCACATTTATTAACGAAGCAACAAATGGGGGAACAACGTTTGGTAGCAACGAAGCATTTCTGACCTATTTTAAAGGCATTAAAATTCAAACAAACAATGGGGTGCAAGCGGCAGGAAATGGCGCGACATTTTATTTTAATTTAAATGATGCCGCATCAAAAATGACGGTGTATTTTCATCAGGGGACAGTACAAAAAACGTTTGAATTGCTTTTAAATAGCTCTTGCGCAGACTTTACGCACATTGACAAGGACTTTTCAGGCACGGTAATACAGCAAACGCTTCAAGACAGCACTTTAGGCAATAATGCGTTTTATGCACAAGCCTTTAATGTACGCGCAATTGTAAAAATACCGGGATTAGACAACTTAAAAAACAACTTTCTCATTCACCGAGCAGACCTTCATTTACCCGTTCAGTATCAAAATTTTTACAGGTATAAGCCGGGCTCTACTATTTCTGTAGCCACTCGAACAAAAGAATCAACCGATTTATACACTAACTTGGGAGTCCTCGGGTCTTTCGATGAATTTAATAAAGAATTTAAGGTTGATATAAAGCAGTATGCGCAAGCCATAATAAATAAAGACATAGAAAATACGGGATTGATTCTTTCACCGAGGTTTTTTATTAATTCTTCCGAAAGAATTGTTTTTAATGGTAAAAACACAAACAATAAGTTTGCCCCCCGTTTAGTAGTAACGTATACAACATATTAATTTATGTGCGGAATTGTAGCTTATATTGGAAAAAAAGAAGCGTATCCCATTATCTTAAAAGGATTAAAACGGCTCGAATACCGTGGATATGACAGTGCTGGAATTGCATTAATCAACCAAGATAAACTTAACGTTTATAAAAAAGCTGGAAAGGTCAGTAATTTGGAGGAGTTTATGCTTCATCAAGATCATGCGGGAAATTCAGGTATAGGCCACACGCGTTGGGCCACACATGGACTTCCAACTGACACGAACGCTCACCCCCATGTTTCCATGGATGGTTCAATTGCCCTTATCCATAACGGAATAATTGAAAATTACGATTCTTTAAAGCAAGAGTTAGTTAGGCAAGGTTATTTGTTTAAAAGCGAAACAGATACGGAAGTGCTTGTTCATTTAGTTGATTTTATTAGCAAGAAAGAAAATGTTTGGTTTGGAGAGGCCTTGCGTTTAGCACTTTTAAATGTGGTTGGGGCTTATGCTATTGTCGCTATTTCAAAAAACTTTCCGAACCAAATGGTTGCCGCGCGCAAAAGCAGTCCGCTTGTGGTAGGGATAGGGGCAACTGGAGATTTTTATTTGGCTTCAGACGCTACTCCAATTGTAGAATACACAAAGCAGGTTGTTTATTTGGAAGATGAGGAAATCGCAGTAATAAAATTAGGAGAGGAATTAAAAATATACAACATATCAGATCAAGAAAAAACACCCTATATTCAACAGCTAGAACTTGAGTTGGAGGCATTGGAGAAAGGGGGATATGAACATTTTATGTTGAAAGAGATTAACGAGCAGCCTCGATCTATTCAAGATTGTTTTCGAGGTCGCTTAAATGCAAAAGAAGGTTGGGTGTCTTTAGGAGGAATTAAAGACTACGAGCAAAAAATGATCCAGGCCAATCGATTAATTCTTGTTGCATGCGGCACCTCTTGGCATGCGGCATTGGTGGGAGAATATTTAATTGAAGATTTAGCGCGGATTAATGTTGAGGTTGAGTATGCGAGTGAATTTCGCTATCGAAATCCGATATTGACTGAAAATGATGTGGTAATAGCGATTTCTCAATCTGGAGAAACAGCCGATACCATGGCGGCCCTAGAGCTGGCAAAATCCAAAGGCGCAACAATATTAGGAATATGCAATGTGGTTGGTTCATCAATTTCACGGATTACCCATGCTGGCTCATATACTCATGCTGGTCCAGAAATAGGGGTGGCATCAACAAAAGCATTTACCGCTCAGGTTACGGTTTTAATACTTATGGCGCTTTCTTTAGGGCATAAAAAAGGAACAGTTTCCGAAACAGAATTCCGAATTTTACTAGCCGAATTGGAAGAAATTCCAAATAAGGTTAAAAAAGTGTTAGAATCGAATGCGCTGATTGAACAAATTGCTCGAGAGTATAAAGATGCATCAAATGCTCTATACCTTGGCCGCGGAAGTTCTTTTCCAGTTGCATTAGAGGGAGCATTAAAACTCAAAGAGATTTCCTACATTCATGCTGAGGGTTACCCTGCAGCAGAAATGAAGCACGGACCTATCGCATTAATCGATGAAAACATGCCGATTTTCGTCATTGCTACCAAAGGGAAATCCTACGAAAAAGTAGTGTCCAATATTCAAGAAGTCAAAGCGAGAAAAGGGAAAATTATTGCCGTTGTCACAGAAGGTGATGAGCAAGTTCGAGCTATGGCAGATCACGTCATTGAAATACCTGAAACGAATGAGTTTTTAGTGCCCTTATTGGCAACCATCCCGTTTCAGTTGCTTTCTTATCATATAGCCGTAATGAGGGGTTGCAATGTAGACCAGCCTCGAAATTTAGCCAAGTCGGTAACGGTGGAGTAGTGGTTAGTTATCCAGGATAATACCAATTGCAACAAAAGGTTGTTGCAAAAGCCAAAAGCCAACCAGAATAGACCTCAATAGGAAGGTGTTTATTTAAGAAAAGCCTTGCTGAAATAGTCAATCCAGAAGCAAGAAATGCGAGCGAAATCAGAAAGATGGGCGCATTTGTATGGACCATGAAAAACGCGATTAAATACCCACATAAAATACCTCCTCCACCGGCATGCATAGAAATTTTAATCCAACGATTAATATACATAAATAAAGCCGTTACGATTGCTCCGGAAAGCGGAAGGGCATAAAAGTACTTTGGTAACAAGCCATTAGGTGCTTTATAGACAAATAAAACAAACATGATAAGGCAATATGCAAACATAACCAGCATTGGAATATTTCGCTCCCGTGCATTTTCAATATCAATCGTGCTGATAATTTTTCTTTGGTGAAGCATAACGAAAGAAATCCCGGGCGCTGCACAGCTAAAAATAAAGAAGACCCAAAACAGTTGGGACTTAATCTCACTAGGCAAACCAAACATTGATTTTGACGAAAGAAGAATTTGTTCAGTAGGGTAATATAAGGTTATCAACAGGCCATAAACGGGCATAAACAAGGGTAAAAACAACCAAGAAAAAAGATGTGATAGCAGCTTCATAATTATAGCTTTTTACGCATTCTTGCAACCGGAAGATTCAATTGTTCTCGGTATTTTGCAACAGTCCTTCTTGCAATATTATATCCTTTATCGTTTAATAAGGCCATGAGTTTTTCGTCTGGTAGAGGGTTGCGCTTATCCTCATTTTCTATCGCATCTAATAAAATTTGCTTTACTTCTCTGGTTGAAACCTCTTCTCCTGAATCGGTAGATAGCGATTCTGAAAAAAAATATTTCAAGGGAAACACCCCAAAATTTGTTTGAACATATTTGCTATTTGCCACTCTTGATACTGTTGAGATGTCTAAAGTAACGATTTCTGCAATATCTTTCAAAATCATTGGTCTTAACTTGGTGTCATCTCCCGCTAGAAAAAAGGCTTCTTGATACTGCATGATGGCATTCATGGTTAATAAGAGTGTTTGCTGCCGCTGTTTAATGGCATCAATAAACCAAAGAGCACTATCCAATTTGTGTTTAACAAAGGTCACGGCTTGTTTATCAGCCTTTGATGTTTTTGCCCCTTCAGAATAAGAGCGTAACATATTTTGATATTCTTTACTGATTTTTAATTCGGGCGCGTTGCGGCTATTAAGGGAAAGCTCAAGTTCCCCTTCATTTTCCACTAATATAAAATCTGGGATAATTTGTTGATGGTTTTTTGCTGATTCTTTTGTTGATCCACCAGGCTTGGGATTTAATTTTAAGATTTCATCAATCGATTGCTTGAGCTCTTCATCAGTTATCGCTAATTTCTTAGCGATTTTTTCATAATGCTTTTTAGTAAATTCCTCAAAATAAAGTTCAAGGATTGTTTTAGCCCTTTGCCTAGATAATGATTTATCTTGCCTTCGATTAATTTGAATTAATAGACACTCTCGTAAATTTCTCGCACCAATACCTGCGGGATCTAATGATTGTAGGAGCAAAAGAACAACTTCAATCTCTGCCTCAGTTGTTTTAATATTAAGTGAAAACGCAAGATCATCAACCAAGGCATCTAGATTCCTACTCAAATAACCTGATTCGTCAAGATTCCCGATTAAAACATCGGCGATTAAAAATTGGTCATCATTAAGGCTAATTAAGTGTAGTTGCTCACTAAGTTTCTCCTGAAAACTTGTTTCTCCTGATAATGGAACAACCCGCTCTTCGTCATCTTTTGAGGTATTGTTTGCTTGTGTTTTATAGTCGGCAACATCCTCATCAAAATAATCGGAGATATCAAATTCGTCTTCGTCTCCATCATCGTCTTCTTCTTGCTCAAAATCATCTTCTTCTGATTCTGCCCCCTCTTCTAGTGCCGGATTTTCTTCTAATTCCTGCTTAATTCGTTGGTCTAATTCCAAGGTTGGCACCTGCAATAATTTCATTAATTGAATTTGTTGCGGCGATAAACGCTGTTCCGTTTTTTGCGTTAAATATTGCTTTAGTGCCATAATGTTAAAAAGAAGCATTTAAAGGCGTCCTTGGAAATGGGATAACATCTCTAATGTTGGTCATTCCAGTAACAAACATGATCATTCGCTCAAATCCTAGTCCAAATCCAGCATGCGGAACGGTTCCTAATTTCCGTGTTTGAAGATACCACCATAAGTCCTCTTCCGGAATATTAAAAGCTTTGCATTTCTCTAATAAAACGTCATAACGTTCCTCGCGCTGAGAACCACCTACGATTTCTCCAATTCCAGGAAATAAAACATCCATGGCGGCAACTGTTTTATTGTCGTCATTTTGTCGCATATAAAATGCTTTTATTTCAGCGGGATAATCTGAAAGTATCACAGGACACTTAAATTCTTTTTCAACCAAATAACGCTCGTGTTCACTTTGAAGATCAATCCCCCACGCTATAGGATACTGAAACTTTTTCTTTTTGTGGTGGTTTGAATTTAAAAGCACCTCAATTGCCTCGGTGTAGGTAAGCCTTTTGAAAGGGTTTTCAATAACAAAGGTCAAGCGCTCAACTAAGCTCAACTCGTTACGTTCGTTAAGGGGTTTCTGGCTTTGCTCTTGTTGTTCACGTTGGTTGAGGAAGGTTAGATCCTCTTTACAATTTTCGACAACAAACGAGCAAAGATATTTCAAGAAATCTTCGGTGAGGTCCATGTTATCATTAAGGTCATTGAATGCAACCTCAGGTTCAATCATCCAAAATTCAGCAAGGTGCCGAGAAGTATTTGAGTTTTCCGCACGAAAAGTAGGCCCAAAAGTATATACTTGCCCAAGTGCCAGGGCAGCAAGTTCAGCCTCTAATTGCCCAGAAACAGTTAGGTTAACGGGTTTGCCAAAAAAGTCTTGTTTATAATCAACTTCTCCAGCCTCGTTTAGTGGCGGAGACTTAGGGTCAAGAGTAGAAACTCGAAACATCTCTCCCGCACCCTCTGCATCGGAACCCGTAATAATAGGGGTGTGCACGTAAAAAAAACCATTCGTGTGAAAATAATGATGGATAGCATAAGCTACGGCATGACGAATTCTAAAAACAGCACTAAAGGTATTGGTTCGAAACCTTAAATGGGCCTGTTCTCTTAATAATTCGAGACTGTGTTTTTTTGGTTGTAAGACTGTTTTTTGCACCTCATCAGGATGCGCAGCACCAAGAATCTCAATAGTTTCCACTTGTAATTCAAGGGATTGTTCTGAGCCGATAGAGGCGATTAACAAACCCGAAACAGAAACGGCCGCAGCGGTGGTAATTTGCTTTATAATGTCGCCATCGTATTTTTCGAAATCGATCACTGCTTGAATATTCGCCAAGCATGAGCCATCATTAATTTGAATGAATCGATTGCTTCTAAAAGCCCTCACCCAACCTTTAACGGTAATTCGTTGTCCAATAAGTTCCTGCCCATCGCGGCTTAAAATAGATTTGATTTTAATGCGTCTCATGTGACAAAAATAATGTAATTTAAAGAAAATGCCACAAGGAATTCATCCAATATAATGAAATTAAAATCCTTTTATTATATTAGTGGAAAATTAGTATTGGGTTAACACCCCCACATGCGCAAATAAAATAATGCATAAAGAAATAAGAAAAATCAAATGATCATTAAACAGTTTGCTTTTAAGTTTAGCATTATTATAACCTTTGCTTGCCTAAGCTTTAGTGTAATGGCACAGCTGCCGGGCCATACAATGTCATTAGCGCCAAATACGGAATCAAAAAA
>Ga0208858_1000099_pt1 | contig 20433 bp, 27 predicted proteins | sample LakMenEpi16Nov12_FD_150704 | JGI IMG/M metagenome (GOLD analysis project Ga0208858, IMG submission 150704) | Freshwater microbial communities from Lake Mendota, WI - 16NOV2012 deep hole epilimnion (SPAdes) | ecosystem: Environmental > Aquatic > Freshwater > Lake > Epilimnion/Euphotic zone ...
AATTTTTGCTGTCCGTCTCCACCTGGATACAGCAGAAATAAATCCCCATTACGAGGAGAGATAATGCGGAAATTATCAGGATTAAAATTCAATTGTGGTTGTTTTGCTAACCATTGATCATACACAGGTGATAAATGGAAATCCGTAGATTTTTGATAAGCAATTTTATCTTTGACAGAGAAATATTCCTGAACTACTGAAGTACAGCTAGGTGTAGGTTTTAACCTGTTTTTCCATTGACTTTTCGTATACATTCTACCATGACTACACTTTGAAGGTTTATCCATTTTTTGCCTGTATCTATTCTTTCTTGTATGTCTGATAACATCAGATAATGACGTATTTCTTCTCTTCCATATTCGTCTTGTTTTGTATGAAAATCACTACATTTGAATCCCTCAAACCCTTTAGCTATAGCCTCTTTGAAAATTTCTTCTACGTTTTTATATAAATTACCTTGATTCTTTTTTAGTGCAATAACATATTCACCTGATTTATCTACAATTGATTTTACTATCTCTTTTTGACACCCCATTGCATCAATTTTTACTATACATCCGGCTATGTCTAATACTTTTATTAATTCTGGTATTGCTGTTATTTCATTTGACTTTTCATCTACCTGACATTGTCCTAATACTAGACGATTAGTGGTTGCCCATGCACTCACCATGTGAATAGCACCTTTTTCCTTTCCTTTATCATATGAATGAATGCCTTAACGTTTTACCGTCTATTGCTATTACTTCTCCCTGGGTAATTTTATTTATTGATTTTATCCAACTCAAAAAACTATTTTGTAATTGTTGCGGGTCTATTCTCGCAAATACCCTGGCAAATGTATCATGGGAGGGAATTCCGTTTGGTAGTTCTAAAAATTGTTTTAGCCATTTTTTTTTCTTTTTTCCATAAGTCTCCATCAATACCCAACTATCTGCTCCACATATTACTGCACAAATCGCAATGGTGACTATATCAATTAATTTATGCCTTTTTGTCCGTTCAACTCTTTTATCTTCTAAATCTTTAAAGTGATCTACTATTGTGATTTTTGGTGGTAGCTTCATTTGCGGGTTTTTTCTCTTTGAATTCAAAAGAGAATACCACTTCACCCCATTTTATTGATTCTTCTAGAAACGAAATTTACCATCAAATTTTCTTCATACATGTTTATTGACTTGATACTAATCTAATAGTATTACCCTTTTTTTGTATTCATATAAGTTACATTTTGTCAAAATAAATTAGATGCGTTTCCCCTGCCAGATATCTATATCAATTTCCTGAATGGCAAAATCAAGCGCAAATTATGCGTGTGCAATTCCAAAAGAATATTTATGAAACTGGACGTACAGCAGTTGTAAACTTACCTCAAAGTTGGAGTTGGATGAGTTCAAATACTGTCACCCAAGCCCAAGCTTTACGGTTATTTATTGACCAAAAAACCAACCCAGAAATCATTGATAAATTACTGCAAAGTCTTCTTGATTTCCGCAGAGATGGCACATGGGAATCTAGTTATAATAACGCCCAGGCATTCACAGCCTTAGTTGCATATAGCCAAAATCAACCCACACCACCTAATTTCATGACTACGGTAAAATTAGCAAATCAGAAATTAGGAGAAACCCGTTTTAATGGCTATCAAAATCCCAACTTGCAAATAAATGTTCCCATGAATAAATTACCCCAAGGTAATCGTGATTTATGGTTACAAAAGTCTGGAAGAGGCAGATTACATTATTTAGTTGCTTACAAATATCGGTTACAAGGAAATCAACCAGGAAGATTTAACGGGTTACGAGTAACACGAGAAATTAGTAAAGTTAATGAAGAGAAAGTTATTCAAAAAACTGGAATGTATGCTTTTGATAAACCTTTAACTTTACAACCTGGACAAGTCTTTGATATTGGGTTAGAAATAATTACAGATCATCCTGTAGATCATGTAGTCATAAAAGACCCCTTACCCGCAGGTTTTGAAGCTGTAGATGATAGTTTTCAAACAGCAACACCAGCATTACAAGCAAAAGCCGATAATTGGCAATTAGAATTGGCAATTAGGATATAAAACAATCCATAAAGATCGAATTATTTCCTATGCAAATCATCTCGAACCGGGAGTTTATAGTTTACATTATTTAGTTCGTTCTGTGACTCCAGGAACATTTATTTGGCCTGGTGCGGAAGTTCATCTTCAATATGCACCAGAAGAATTTGGACGAAGTGCAGATTATACTTTAATATTGGCAGAAAAAAAGTGATAATTTGAGCGCAGGCAGAAAGAAAGCAAAGATTTAAGACCCCTCAACTCCTATCAATGGCATAGAGTTGTAAATTTTGCTAAGATTAATAATGCCAAACTCAAAAATCCTTAGTAGCATATATAGTAACTAAATCTGAATTCCTATTCGCTGATAACTACACTGCCATGAAAATAAATACTACTGTACTACTAACCTTAATTTTGTTAACCCTCATGTTGGGTGCTGGTTCTGCAAGTGGTTTTTTGGGCTTTACCTTGGGAAGTATGGCACTTAAAGGTGTCACTACACCAGATGGTCGTCCTGCGACTAAATTTAACAGCAGCAAAGCCAATAACCCCCAACAGGAAAGTGAAGCTTTCTTAAAAGAAGAAGATATTCTCAAAGTCGTGAAATCACGAATTAGCGACAAAAAAAAGGGTAATAAACCAGACAAATCAGAAGAAGAAGAAATTAAAATTACCCAGCCGCAGCCACAGGAAAAATCCGCAGCACCAGAAACTTCTCAACCAGGATTTCCTATAACTGCTGAAAGTGAAGGTGTAACTATGTCTGTAAAATCTATTCGCTATTCGGGTGGTGATTTACTACTAAAAGTGAATATGCAGAATAAAGGTGGTGATTCTGTGCGGTTTCTCTATAGTTTTTTAGATATTACCGACGATAAAGGCAGGACTTTGAGTGCAATTACAGAAGGTTTACCAGCAGAATTGCCCGCAAAAGGTGCGGAATTTAAAGGTACAATTAGCATTCCCACAGCTTTACTTGATGATGTCAAACAGATATCTCTATCTTTGACTGATTATCCTGCTCAAAAACTCAAGTTACAATTATCTGATATTCCTGTAGAAAAAGGGAATTAAGATTCCATTTTGGACTTTAATTTCGCTCAGTCGCAGGATTTTAGATCGTATTTTCTTACACTAATGTCAAATTTGACATCACCTTAGACAGTGAGTGCTTTTTCTACTTTAAGTTGGACAGACGTGGGGCTGCGGTTGTGTAGTGTGCTAGTGCTAATTGCTATCAATGCCTTTTTTGTGACGGCAGAGTTTGCAATGGTGACAGTGCGGCGAACTCGGATTCAACAGTTAGTACAAGCGGGTGATATCCGAGCGATGTCAGTGGAAACACTACAGCGTAGTATTGATAGATTACTATCTACAGCCCAACTAGGTATCACCCTTTCTAGTCTGGCACTGGGTTGGATTGGTGAAAGTACAATTGCTGTATTGGTAGAAAAATGGCTCAATTCCTGGCCGTTACCTTTCAGAATTAATTATCTACTAGCTCATTCTTTATCAGTCCCCATGGCCTTTTTTGCCATTGCTTACCTACAAATCGTCTTAGGCGAATTGTGTCCAAAATCAGTAGCAATGTTGTATTCAGAACATCTAGCTAGGCTTTTAGGTCCATCAGTTAAATCAATAGTCCGTTTTTTTAGTCCCTTTATTTGGGTTCTCAACCACTCAACTTATTGGCTATTACGATTATTTGGGATTGAATACACGGGACAAAGTTGGCGGCCTCCAGTCACACCAGAAGAATTACAATTAATTATCTCCACAGAACGAGAATCTACAGGTTTAGAAAATGCAGAACGAGAACTCTTAAATAACGTCTTTGAATTCGGAGATATTACGGCTGAAGACATCATGATTCCCCGAACTAGCATTATTGCTTTACCCATAACCGCCAGTTTTCAGGGATTACTTGAGGAAATAGCATCTACTGGTCACTCTCGTTATCCGATCATTGGCGAATCTTTAGACGACATTCGCGGTATAGTTTACTTTCAAGATTTAGCACAACCCTTGGCTTTAGGAAAAATCACACCAGAAACACAAATCCAACCGTGGATGCGTCCGCCCCGATTTGTGCCAGAACAAACCCTATTAAGTGAAATTTTGCCAATGATGCAGCAAGAGAAACCCTCTATGGTAATGGTAGTCAATGAATTTGGGGGAACTGTCGGACTGGTGACTACTCAAGACATTATTGCTGAAATTATCGGTCATTCCGGTGAACTTGATAGCATTAATGATTTGCTGATCCAAATGGTAGACCAACAGACATTTTTAGTGCAAGCTCAAATCAATCTAGAAGAAGTTAATCAAGTCTTACATCTTAATTTACCTTTAACTAGAGAATATCTGACTTTGGGCGGATTTTTACTTTATCAATGCCAAAAAATCCCCAAGAAAGGGGAAATCTTTAATTATGATCATCTTGAATTTACGGTGATCTCAATTATTGGTCCGCGTCTTCACCAAATCCAAATTAAGATTTTAGATTCTTAATCTTAAATGCTCAATAATTGAGGAACTAAGGCTTTTAAAGCATTACCACGATGACTAATTGATTTTTTTAAATCCGTCGTCATTTGAGCAAAAGTCAATTGTTTCTCTGGTACATAAAAAACCGGATCATAACCAAAACCACCATCTCCAGAAGGTGCAAACAAAATTTCACCGTGACAAATACCCTCAGATTGAATCACTATTTCTCCTTGAGGATTTGCAACTGCGATCGCACACACAAATTGAGCTTGACGATTTTCCTGATCACCTAATTCTCTTAATAACCTCTCAATCCTTTCTGTATCCGTGTTCCCATAACGAGCAGAATACACCCCCGGCGCACCATTGAGAGCATCTACCTTTAAACCAGAATCATCAGCGATCGCCCAATTACCTGTAACTTTGGCAATTTCCGAGGCTTTCAGACCAGCATTTTCCGCAAAAGTTTCTCCCGTTTCTTCCACATCCAAATCTTCCGGTTTTAAAGCTAATTCCCACCCAGAATCAGCTAAATAAGCTTGCATTTCCCGCAATTTACCGGGGTTTCCTGTCGCTACTACTAGTAATTTATTCATTGGTTAGTTGTCAATTGTTAGTAGGGGCGAAGCATTTGGAAGATAAATTATCGGTCATTGCCAAAAATAGTCCTCCAAATGCTTCGCCCGTACAGTTGTTAGTTGTCAGTAGGGGCGAAGCATTTGGAAGATAAATTATCGGTCATTGCCAAAAATAGTCCTCCAAATGCTTCGCCCGTACAGTTGTTAGTTGTCAGTAGTGGCGAAGCATTTGGAAGATGAATTATCGGTCATTGCCAAAAATAGTTCTGCAAATGCTTCGCCCGTACAGTTGTCAGTTGTTAATAAAAAGGTAATCACCAAATTCCGAGATTTTTTATTCTAAATTTTCCGAGAAATTGACTTTTTTATATAATTGCTTCAAAGATAATTCTACATTAATTGATGACAAATTTATCAGAGCATCTTCAGTTTCATACTCTGTCAAAATCCATTGATTTTCCGAAGTTTTCACATACTGCATTACATAATATTTAGTTTGGTCAATTAAAATATATTCTTTAAATTCAGGAATTGAGCGATAATAAAGAAACTTATCACCACGGTCATAATCTTTTGTTGATTTAGATAAAACTTCCACAATTAACACAGGATTAGTAACTATTGTGGTATTTGTGCTGTAATAAATAGGCTGACCTTCAATTACCATCACATCAGGATAAGTAAATTCTCGATAGCGTGGTATCCACAATTTCACATCACCAATATAAATTTCATAGTCCAAATCATTTAACGCCACATTCAAGCCAGTTGCTAAATTTAACGCCAGTTTATTATGATTTGTTGTTCCACCAGTCATAGATATAATTTCTCCATCTCGATATTCATTCTTATAATCAGCTTTTTCCTCTAATTCTAAATATTCTTCTGGAGTATAGTAAGCCGTAACTACTTTGATTTCTTGGGTAGTAGTTTGTAGTTTCATCGTTCTATTTAGTAATAGTTACTAATTGAATTTTACTTGATTTTGAATAATGTAAATTTCTGACAAAGACCACATATAACCAGTAGTCCTGAATCTTTCCAAAGTTTCCAAATATAGCATATTTTGGGCAAATGAGGTACAAATTTTCATCATAAAACTTTGTACCTCAGACATTTTACTATTAACCTGTACTCAGGGGCTTTCAAACTTCCCAGTCTTTCTTGTAAACCCAAAATCTAAAATCGAATGACCGCTTCGGTAATTACTGACGGGGTTTCTTTTTGGAAACCTTTAATACAGGTAAAGGATCAGCCGAAGACTGAGGAGGTAAATAATATTGAGCAACAGACTCTTCTGGTAAAGCCGGACGTTGCTGCATTCGCCATAATTTAAAGACGAGAGCTATTCCAACTGTTCCTAAACCAAAGGTGAAAAGTGACCAACTATCATCCAAACCACCAATGAGAGCATCTATTGTTCCCGCTGTTATCAATGCGCTAATGATCGGTTCTTTGCGGTAGGCTGACTTTAAAAAACGAGGTAATACAGCATTCATCACAGCTTACTTAGTTCCACTTAGAGTTTTTGTATAAACTTACTCAGAATATTCTAACTACAATTTGTCTATTTGATTAGAGGCAAATAATAGCACAAATAATTGTAATTTCCTTTGCCGAAAAAGGGAGTACGGTAATTAACACCCTAGAAGTAATTGCTTTGAGGATCATCACAATTATTTCCATTGTAGTAGTAGTTCGTCAAATTTATTTTGACGGGTAATGATCGGAAAAAACTTCTGTTTTTCCCTCCCCTACTCCCCTGCCCCTCTTCTCCCCCTGCTTGCCTTTACCCGTCATTTTTGGATTGACAGACTACTAGGACTGACGCACGAAATTAATTTAGCGAAACAGACTGTGAGGACAAAAATCAACTGAAAACTAATGTAGAGACATTCCATGGAACATCTCTACACCTAAATTCATGCTTTAGTAAACTATGCCACGCAAGTTATCAGTAACGCCAGATTAGAAGTTTACTTCAAACCGAGCCATGCAATTACACCTTGATTGGTAGCATATTCGATTATCACCATTAAAACAAAGCCAATCATAGCCGCTCTGCCATTTAAACGCTCGGCATATTCATTAAAACCAAACTTAGGTTGTTCTAATTTAGGGGTAATAGTTGGTTGTTGTTGTGTCATAATCAGTGATTCCTTTCTTGATAATTGGCAAACAAAAATTTACAGGGATTTTTCAAGTAAATTGTCGGAGATGGTCGTCGGTACTTAACAATTTTTAATTATTCTTTATCTATTGTAAGAAACCTGGCGAATTAGTCAAGGTGTAGCGTGAGGGAGACTAAAAAATTTTGGATTTTGAATTACTGAATACGGAAATAATCAGCTAGGTACTGGCACGCTAAAGTGAAACAATAAAATACAAGAGGTTATCAATGGAAATTGGTGTTCCCAAGGAAACTAAAGATCAAGAATTTCGGGTAGGTTTAAGTCCTTCCAGTGTTCGGGTATTACGAGAGAATGGTAATAATATTTTTGTAGAAAGTAAAGCTGGTACGGCTGCGGGATTTACTGATGAAGACTACCGTAATGCTGGAGCAGAAATTGTAGATAAAGCCGATGCTGCTTGGAATCGGGAGTTAGTTGTTAAGGTAAAAGAGCCTTTAGTAAGCGAGTATAAATTTTTGCAGAAAGGACAATTATTATTTACTTATTTACATTTAGCTGCAAATCGTCAACTAACAGAACATTTAATTGATTGTGGCACTTGTGCGATCGCTTATGAAACCGTAGAACAACCAGGAGCAAATAAACTCCCCTTACTCACCCCCATGAGTATTGTTGCTGGTCGGTTAGCCGTACAATTTGGCGCAAGATTCCTAGAAAGTCAACAAGGAGGAAGAGGCGTACTTTTAGGAGGTATCCCCGGAGTCAAAGCCGGTAAAGTCGTGATTTTAGGTGGTGGTGTAGTCGGTACAGAAGCCGCAAAAATCGCCGTCGGTATGGGTGCAATGGTGCAAATATTAGATGTCAACGTAGAACGCCTATCTTACCTAGAAACCCTCTTTGGTTCGAGAGTAGAACTACTTTACAGCAATTCCGCCCATATTGAAGCCGCAGTTAAAGATGCAGATTTACTGATTGGTGCAGTTTTAATTCCTGGTAAAAAAGCCCCCATTCTAGTATCTCGTGAATTAGTTAAACAAATGCGTCCTGGTTCAGTGATTGTTGATGTCGCTGTAGATCAAGGTGGATGCGTGGAAACATTACACCCCACATCTCACACTAAACCAGTATACATTGATGAGGGAGTAGTGCATTATGGCGTTCCTAATATGCCAGGAGCAGTTCCTTGGACATCCACACAAGCACTCAATAACAGCACCTTACCCTATACTGTCCAGTTAGCAAACCTGGGACTTAAAGCTTTAGACATTAACCCAGCCTTAGCAAAAGGTTTAAACGTCCAAAATCACCGCATTGTACATCCTGCGGTCCAAGAGGTCTTCCCCGATTTAGTTGAGTAAATCAAGTACATATATATAACCAATATGGGCGGATTGACTTCCGCCCTCTTCCTTTGCGTCTTTGCTCCTTTGTATCTTTGCGCGAAACAAAAATTATTTCACCATAGATAAAATAATCCCCACCAGCGAACCAAGAATTAGCACCATACCGCTGAGAGAACTAATTGCAAAACCAGGACCGCGTTTTTCAGCAGCTTGATAATATCCCCAAGCATAAGCAATTCTTCCTACTATCCAAGCTGCACCGAGAGCAGAACCCCAAATAGGACTAACGTAAATAGAAAACAACCATAAAGCCGGAATAAATAAAGCTAGTTGTTCCAAGGTATTTTGTTGTACCCTTAGCACTCTTTCAAAATCGAGGTTTCCTGTAGTTTGCGGTACGGGGACTTGATATTTAGCTCTGGCTATACCAACATTAATTGTGACTACAAAGTATAGTATAAGTGCGGAAACAGTTACTAAACTAGGATAAGGAGACATAAGCTTGATTAAAAATTTGGACAAGGTATTGTTAAGAAAATATTATAAATTAATGTGAGTTCGATCAACCTCAACCCAACCCCCTTTAAAAAGCTATCGTGTATACTCAACATGACTAAATAAGTTACATTTTGTCAAAAAAAATTAGATGCGTTTCCCCTGGATTATAATCAAGATGCAGTATAAGGAAACAGAAAAATCAGAATTATGGAGAGTGGTACACCAATTCTAAGCCGCAATTACTATATTTCCAACTCCCTGAAATATCAAATTATTATCTACAATTAATCGGTTTGCTATATCTGGAAACTGTTGCTGAAGATAGTTTTTTAATAAATGACTATCACCACCAGTTATCACAATCTGACTATCAGGAAATAACCGCCACCAAGCCTCAATAAAATCCTTTATCCCACTTAATAAAATGTAAATTACTCCACTTTGAATTGCATCTGATGTATTCATGGCAAAACGTGGTGGTAAAGATGTCATTAAACCAGTTTCTAATAATGGTAATTGTCCGGTTTTTTGTCCTAAACTGGCAAATTGTAACCCTAAACCCGGCAAAATTGCCCCACCAACCAAACATTGATGATTGTCTGCACCTGTAAAAGTCAATGCTGTACCCGCATCAATTACTAATGTGGGAAATCCCCAAGTTATTCCCGCACCCCATACAGCTAAAGCCCGATCAATTCCTAGCGTGGGATACATTCCCCCTAATGGTACATCTTCCAAAGTAATCAGACGCAAATGGGGGTAAATTTGCCAAAGTGCGGTTTGACTGGGAACGACAGAAGCGAGAATCAGAGGGATAGGATCATCTGGGATAATGGCAAGATTGGTAGGTAGAGAAATCGCTGTTAACCAATTATCTAAGGTTGGAGATTCAGCTAATTTTTGAATAACAGATGCAGATAGATGAAATGTGTCCCCAGTTGAGTATAAGATTTTATCTCTGAACAATGCCCAATGAAGGTGGGAATTACCGACCATTAATACTAAAGAAAGATGCTGTTGCTCTTTTAAGGGCAGATGATTTCTCACACTTTTAATTTTCTCAACTTAGTTATAGGTTTTTTCCTGAAAATATGGCTGGGAAATTTGCGGTAATCTATAGTATAACTGCCGTACAGGAGTCAGGAACAGAAATCAAAAAATTCTTTCCCTCGCGTTGCTCCCTACCTCTTCCCTTATTCTCTCAGAAAGCATTAAAATACATGAAGTAAATAGCTTTCACTTTGGTTTGCTTTAAGCAAAAATGGTATATGACTGACGTTCCCGCTGCTCGCATTCGTAATTTCTGTATTATTGCTCACATTGATCACGGGAAATCTACTCTCGCAGATCGTTTACTACAGGCGACTGGGACTGTAGAAGATCGACAGATGAAAGAGCAGTTTCTTGATAACATGGATTTGGAACGGGAGCGCGGCATTACAATTAAGCTGCAAGCTGCCCGGATGAATTATACTGCCAAGGATGGTCAGCAGTATGTTCTTAATTTAATTGATACTCCTGGACACGTAGACTTTTCCTATGAAGTGTCGCGCTCTCTAGTGGCTTGTGAAGGGGCATTATTAGTTGTGGATGCGTCCCAAGGTGTAGAGGCGCAAACTCTCGCAAATGTCTATTTAGCCCTAGAGAATAATCTAGAAATTATCCCAGTTTTAAATAAAATTGATTTACCAGGGGCAGAACCAGAACGAGTAATTGGCGAAATTGAAGAAATTATTGGTTTAGATTGCAGTGGCGCAATTTTGGCTTCAGCGAAGGAGGGAATTGGGATTGCGGAGATTTTAGAAACAATTGTCGAACGAGTTCCCCCACCTGCTGATACTGTAAATGAGAAGCTGCGGGCGTTAATTTTTGATAGTTACTATGATAGTTACCGGGGTGTAATTGTTTACTTCCGGGTCATGGATGGAACTGTGAAAAGAGGCGATCGCATCTACTTAATGGCATCTGGTAAAGAATTTATCATTGATGAATTAGGCATTCTCGTGCCAACACAAAAGCAAGTGGAAGAACTTCATGCTGGGGAAGTAGGATATTTAGGAGCATCAATTAGAGCCGTAGCTGATGCCAGAGTAGGAGATACCATTACCCTATGCAAAAACAAAGCCACTGAAGCCTTGCCTGGTTACGCAGAAGCTAATCCCATGGTATTTTGTGGGATGTTCCCCATAGACGCAGATCAGTTTGAAGACCTGCGAGAAGCTTTAGAAAAACTGGAACTCAATGATGCTGCATTAAAATATGAGCCAGAAACCTCTAGTGCTATGGGTTTTGGTTTCCGTTGCGGGTTTTTGGGATTACTGCACATGGAAATCGTCCAAGAACGTTTAGAACGCGAGTATAACCTAGATTTAATCATTACTGCCCCCTCAGTGGTTTACAAAGTTGTCACCAACAAAGGTGAAGAACTGTACATTGATAATCCTAGTCGCTTACCTGGACCGAATGAGCGCGAAAGAATTGAAGAACCCTATGTCAAAGTCGAAATGATTACTCCAGAAATCTACGTTGGTTCTTTAATGGAGTTGTCACAAAACCGCAGGGGGATTTTTAAAGATATGAAATATCTCACCCAAGGACGGACGACAATAACTTATGAGTTACCTCTAGCGGAAGTTGTTACTGACTTTTTTGATCAAATGAAATCCCGTTCTCGCGGTTACGCCAGTATGGAATATCATCTGATTGGCTACCGAGAAAATCCCTTGGTGAAATTGGATATTCTGATTAATGGTGATCCAGTGGATTCCTTAGCGATGATTGTCCACAGAGATAAAGCCTACAATGTCGGTAGAGCCATGGCGGAAAAACTCAAAGAACTAATTCCCCGTCATCAATTCAAAGTCCCCATTCAAGCTTCCATTGGTGCGAAAGTTATCGCTAGTGAAAGTATCCCAGCCATGCGGAAAGATGTCCTAGCCAAGTGCTATGGTGGCGACATCAGCCGCAAAAAGAAACTGTTGCAGAAGCAAGCCAAAGGTAAAAAACGGATGAAGGCTATAGGTACGGTGGATGTCCCCCAGGAGGCTTTTATGGCTGTGTTGCGGTTAGATAAGAGCTAATTCCCAGATTTTTGGTTTAGTGCTAAAAACTCGCCTGTATGCAATCGTGAGGGAAATTACAGGCGACTAAAAATTAGTATTTTACCCAGTTACTAAGGTAGCGTCTGGGTAAAATTAACTAAAATTACCGACTAATCAAGCAAACTCTCAAGACTCAGAGGAACCATATCACCATTCCTCGTCAATCCCAATAACATTGACTGTTGTGATGCAATTAATTTACCTGTGAGGACACAACGCTCATCTTGTTGGGCTACAGCAGCAATACTAGCGCGAATATCAGATTTAGAAAAACGCGGTTTCCACTCACCTGATTTTTGCTGGATATAATTCCAGAGAATATCTCGAATTAGAGACTGATATCCCTGATTACCAGCGATATCTTTAAGTTTCTCCTTGAGTTTCCGTTCTAGACGAATACTGGTAACTTCCATATCAGTTGTTGGGGTGCGTGTAATGGTCTGCATGATTTTTTCTCCTTATAGGTATAGACAGGATAGTAATACAAGTGTAGTATGTTTAAAGGAATGTTCAATAGGTGAAATTTTCTGTGAAATCCATTTATCCCATCTCTACCTCTTCACAAGCAACCAAACGCCTCGGCAGTTGGGAATTTGCTGCTGCGGACGTGGAGAATTTATTTATGGGCAAGGATAGCCAACATCAAGGGCAAAGAACAAAAGGCAATTATGATTTTAAATATCCCAGCATGAATTTGCTGAATACAAAACCACAAATAGAGATCAAACGCGGGAGGTACAGGTAAAGAAATGCTGTACCAAAATAAGACGAAAACCATCAGGTCAATTGTTAACCCCCGCAGCGTCTAAGACAGAACCGGGGGTTTTTTTATAAGGAGTTAGGCTGTGACAAGCGCAATCCAAGTATTAGAGCAATCTGTAGTCGTGTTTTCCCAGAATTACTTACCACTGTGTCGGATAAATATCAAGCGGGCGATAGTGTTGCTAGTCAGCAATAAAGCCGAACCATTAGAATTTTCGACAGAAGACGGTTGGTTAATTCACTCATCTCGATTTGTGCTGTCTGTACCCAAGCACATCCGCTTAACAATTGCTGCTACGGAACGAATGTGGAAAATTCCGCCAGTCAATCGTCGGGAGGTTTTACGACGAGATCATAGCAGTTGTCAATATTGCGGTACTAACAAACATCTCACCCTAGATCATGTTATCCCCCGATCTAAAGGTGGCCGACATACTTGGGATAACGTAGTCATAGCCTGCGAAAAATGTAACTCTCGCAAAGGCAATAAAACACCCGCTGAAGCTGGAATGCCTTTGCGGAAATTACCGAAAGCACCTATTCACCCAACGGTGATATTTGCTGAGAAGTTTTGGAATGATATGCAAGCAAACCTGGAATAACAGGAGAGCAAAAGGAATGCTGAAATTAACTTACACCGAAAACTGTTTTTATTTAGAGTGTCTCACTCAATCTCTTGAGGAATGGGTAGCCCAAAGAGTGATTTTGGCACTGCGTGTCAGTCAAACTTTGCGGATTGAACCCACCACAGCTTCCTTTATGCTACCTCTTGATTTGCCAGGAGTAGAAAGACTAAAAGCCGAAGTAAATCGCCATGATAGTGAAATTATGGGCTTATCTAACTGTGATCCTGAATACTTAGAAGTTACCCTCGATGGTTCTTGGTTATCTGATGGTAATCATGATGCTGTCGGTGTATTTGTCACCACTATGAGCTATAGCACGGAGTTTTTTTTGTATAAACTTTGGCAAGAGTCTCAAATTTGTGCTTCTGTCGTCACTGAGTAAGGATGATCATGGCTGCATTTCTAAAAGTTCAGGAACTGTAACAAATCGGTAGCCTTGCTGTTTGAGTCCGCTGATGATTTCTGGCAAGGCTTTTACCGTTCTGTAGCGATTTCCGCCACCATCGTGCATTAACACAATAGCACCGGGTTTAGCATCTCTGATCACATTTTTCACAAATACTTGATATTTTGCCCGCGGATCGGTGTCTGCTGAAGTCACTGACCACATAACAACGGAGTTTTTCTGACTTTTAGCATAAGCAGCTAATCCGTTGTTTAAATAGCCTCCAGGGGGACGGAAAAATGATGTTTTGACACCTGTTGTTTTATAGATTAATTCATTTGTTTTTTCAATTTCACTTTTAGCTGTGGCTTCATCCATCTTTCGATACCAATGATGCCAAGTATGATTACCAATAGCATGGCCTTCAGCTACAACTCGTTTAGCAATTTCGGGATTTTCTTGTAAGGCACTTCCTACCCAAAAGAATGTAGCTTTTACATTATTTCGTTTGAGGATATCTAACATTTCTGCGGTGGTTTTTGGCCAGGGACCATCATCAATAGTTAAGGCAATTACTTTCTCTTTATTGCTGGGTTCAACTTTATAGATAGTTTTTGCTTGATATTTAGCTGGGACAGTAAAATCTAGGTTTTCAACTTTAGTTAGTAGTTGTGATTTGGGATTAATTTGATTAGTCGGAATGGCAACTTTTAAGGGTTCGCTATTGGTTTTTAATTGGCGTGAATTGGGGATGTTAGTACAAGCTGTAAAAGACAATGCTATTGCGGCAATAGCAATTACTTTTAGTCTTTTATTGTGGTTATTTGTGGGTAAGGAATTATAATTTTTGGGCATAAAGTTCTGTGATATATTCTACAGGTTGGGAAATTGAAATCTTCCAGAATTAATAAAAAACTTAGTTGGGTAAGGATTTGACTAAATCGGCAGTTAGAAACTGCATTTACAAAAGTCATCAAAAGCGGGGTTTCGCAACTTCTAGGATTTTTTTATTGGGGATGAGATTTATCTATTGAATATTACAGCCAATTCTCTCTAAAGATTGATTAAGAAAATATTTAATTCAATTAGTATTTATAGGCACAGTCAATCATCACAGTAAAATGAGTGGACAAATGTCAGAAACATATCAAGCAGAGCGTACCATCTCATCTATATTTAAAGAACAGAAACAAATTGATGATGTAATTCATCGGTTACTAGATAGAGGCGTTTCCAGCGATTATATATCCGTTTTGGGCAGAAATTTTCAATCAGAAACCAGAATTGCTGGCTTTATTACTAAGCGGGATGTAATTTTGGGAGGATTAAGAACTGGGGCGATTTTTGGTTCTTTATTTGGTTCTTTCCTTAGTTTATTAACTGGGGTCGGTGTATTATTTATTCCCTTTGTTGGTCCAATTGTGGCAGCAGGTCCGATTGGAGCGATATTATTAGGGGCCGCAAGTGGAGCGCTCGCTGGTAGTGCTGGGGCAGGTTTGGTATCAGTTCTTACTGCCTTGGGGATGTCAGAAGACAAAGCTACGGTTTATCAAACCCGCTTAGAAGCTGGTGAATTTTTATTAATGATCGAAGTCCCGATCAATCGGAGTGGCGAATTTCAATTACTATTGGAAAGTTCAGGTGGTGAAGAAATTAATATCATTGGCAAAACACTACCTCATCCTTGTCCTGGAAAATGCAAAAATTCAGATGATTTATCTCCTGAAGTTCGCACCCATCTTTCACCAGAAGCTCAGAATATATTCATTGAACGCTATAATACTGCACTGAATGATAATATGGACAAGCTTACATCTGAACAAATGGCTTGGGATGAAGTTCATAAGCGATTTGATGAAGATGAAAATGGCGTTTGGTCAAAAGTTAAAGTTTTGCGATAGGATGTTCTTCTAATTAGAAGTTCCTAAAATCTTTAAATACAAAAACGCACCAAATCAAAAGACTTGGTGCATTTTCGATTAATTTTTAGATGGGAGCGGGGGGGCTCGAACCCCCACGACCGTTTAAGGTCAACGGATTTTAAGTCCGTAGCGTCTACCATTCCGCCACGCTCCCGTAAGGTTATTTACTGTTTTTGAGGCAGTATTCACCCGCTTGTCTGTTATACCACTAATTGCTTTTTTTTGGCAAGTAGATTTTAAAATTTTATTTGCTAACGCGAATATTTGATATTTAGCACTGAAACAAAATTTTAGGTTAGCCATTTAGCTCACGCTTGATGACTGGAGAACACTATATCACAAGTTTCGATTTTTGGGCAATTTATTTTTGGGGGATGGAAAATAACAGAATTACTGATTTCCTCAACTTAGCCATTGGGCATATCATGGGAAGTGAATGCACCAAATATAGTTCAAATTGCGGTAAGGAATATGGTTGTAGCACTACTGTATCTGAGTTTGGCTGGCGCTTATTTGCTGGTAATCCCCATTGCTGTCTTTTTCTACTTGAGTTTAAGATGGTATACCTGTGGTTCTGTGGAACGGGTGTTTATGTACTTTTTAGTGTTCTTTTTCTTTCCGGGGTTGCTAGTTCTCTCCCCGTTTGTGAATTTGAACCCCCGTCCGCGAAAAATTGCTTAAATTAAGATTGGTAGGTCATAATTCTCATGCGACGTATTGACGCAATTGGTATTGGCTTCGGCGTTTTTGTCGCCGGTGGCTTGGCTTATGTGGGTTTGCAAGTAGTAGGTTTAGATAGTCAGAATGCTGGTATCTGGAGTCAAGTTTTCTTGATTGCTGGCTTAATTGGCTGGTTATGTACCTATCTTTTCCGCGCGATGGGGAATAAAATGACCTACCATCAACAACGGGAAGCTTATGAAACGGCTTTTTTGCAAAAGCGTCTGGATGAACTTTCTCCGGAAGAATTAGCTAAACTGCAAGCGAAGATTGAAGAGGAAAAAGAATCTCAGGTTTAGGGTTATAAGGGAAATGCCGAAAACCCTTGAAGATGTAGCTGACTTAGTCAGCTACATCTGTGCTTTAGACAAGGGATGAAGGCTAGAGGCTTTCCTTTATCCTGCATTGACATTAATTGAAAAATTTGAAATAATTTCAAATTTTCATCCATATTCGTGAGACAATTAAATTGTCAGCAAAGACATTAAAAACCTACCGGGGGACTCTCGGAAAGTTACGCTTGTCAGAGATGATTCTGCCAGTAATGGCAAACAGGATCAGGGCAAGAACCCAAATATTTAAGGCAATGCCTGAAGCTGGGATAACTGAGAGATATAGACTGAAACTCTCTATAGAATCCCCGCGTCTTTAGACCGGGGAGTGTCAATATTGTTCAGTGGTTTGTTGACAAATGACCACTGACCACTAACTAGTGACTAGGTGAAATGACTGCTATTTCTCGTTGCTTTGAAAATTTAAGACGGAATCAAGAGTGCGCGTTGATTCCCTTTATTACGGCTGGTGATCCAGATTTAGAAACTACTGCTAAGGCCTTGCAGGTTCTTGATAATTCTGGGGCTGATATCATTGAGTTGGGTGTCCCCTATTCTGATCCTTTGGCTGATGGTCCGGTGATTCAGGCTGCGGCTACTCGCGCTTTGGCACGGGGGACTACTTTAGAGCAGGTATTAGAGATGCTCAAGGAGATTAGTCCGAGTTTGCGATCGCCGATTATTTTATTTACCTATTACAATCCGATTTTATATCGAGGTGTTGATAAGTTCTTGGGGCAAATTAAAGATGCTGGGGTAGCAGGTTTAGTTGTGCCTGATTTGCCTTTGGAAGAGTCAGCAGGACTCATTAAACCAGCGGCGGAGATGGGAATAGATTTAACCTTATTGGTAGCTCCTACGAGTTCTCCGGAAAGAATAGAAGCGATCGCTCGCGCTTCCCAGGGATTTATCTATTTGGTCAGTGTTACTGGTGTCACGGGAATACGAACCCAAATGCAAACGCGAGTTGGTGATTTACTCCAACAAATTCGCCATGTTACAGATAAACCCATCGGTGTCGGGTTTGGGATTTCTGATCCTGAACAGGCGCGACAAGTGAAAGCATGGGGAGCAGATGCAGCAATTGTGGGTAGTGCCATTGTGAAACGACTGGCAGAAGGTACACCAGAGCAGGGATTAGATGCGATCGCTCAATTTTGCCAAAGTCTCAAGATAGCTATCAAAAATCCCTTTTAAACCAAAGGGAGAAATTAAATTGCCAAACAGTGTATGTTTTTGTTATTTTTTAGTGGACAATTTGACTGTGATCGTCTTAAATAATAACAGCATATCTTAGGATATAGGACTTACGCACTGTACAAATTAACTATCATGTGTATGAACGATATTTGGTCGTTTCAGGCTTTGCGGATGAAGTCTAGATAAATAGCGATCGCTAAAAAATCATCGAAAAATCGGGTTTAAATCCCTGAAAGTCATACCCCCTATTTGGTATTTCCTGTCAATGCGTAAGTCCTAGGATAGACAAAAAAACTAACTAATACACTGGTTTATCTTGACCCTTAACTTAAATATACTATCAAAGTAGGCAAAAAATTATGCGTGTGAGAGTGTGTCAGTCACAACTGAGTTACTGTTCTGTAGTATTTGAGGGGTAACAGCAATGAGCGAAAGTATGGCATTTATTGGCGGAGTCGCGGTGGCTGGGTTAGCAGCTTTAGTCTTGCTGAAAGGAACAAATACCCCAATCCCATCGAATTTTGGTGTTAGCCCCCAAATGCCAGGGACAGTTATGGCTCCCCAGGTAATGCAGTATCCTCCCAATTACGGGCAACCTGCCTATTTTAATCAACCCACAACTACTCAACCCCCAACTGCTCCTAATTCTGATCAGCGTCTAGAAATGGAAAAGCTGAAAATGAATATGCAGCTAGAGAAGTTGAAAGCTGACAATGAACAACTCAAGTTACAAAACCAACAATTCCAGGTACAAGCTCAAAGCTTTACTCAACGGGAGTGGCAATTAGCACAACAAGCTAATCAACAAAAAATGGCGACATCATTACAACAACCTGAACAAAATAATTGGTGGTCTTCACCCATGCTTTGGGCTGTGGGTGGTGCGACGTTGACTATTGGTGGGGGGGTTGTGGTGGCTGGTGTTCTTTCTTTGTTTGCACCAAAACAGCGGGGTACTCGGACAGTTCAGGTAATTCATCCCTACAATGGACAAGCACCATCTTTAAATCCTGTCCGTCGGGCTGAGTTTTTACCCTCTTCTCGGATGGATTCTAGAAGGGTAGAAACGGCAGAATACGACGAAATGCAATAAGTTGTTGTGCTGAATAGTTGGGACATTGAGACGGCAAAAAACCAAAAATCAGAATGCAATTAGTGGGGTTAAGTATTAAACTCCACTTTTTGGTGTTTCTGAGGGTAAAACAAACTGCATTAAAATCTTCGTCCTTCAGCTATATCTTGTTTACCTCTTTCAAAAGATGCGATAAAACCAGGAATATCAAGTAGTTCTTGGGTAGCTAATTCGCTTTCTTTATCTGCTAGATAAGCTAAAAATTCGGCAACTATTTTTAAATTATCTGGAGATAGCTTTTCTAAGTTGTAGTTTATTTCTTGACGCAGTTGTGAGGTGTTCATAATGTTAATTATGGTTTTTTACTATTTTATAACAGATTTATTCTTTAGGTACTAAAGCAATACGATAACCCAAAGCATCTAAAAATTCAATTAAGGTGTAAATTTCATTTCCGGCATTTTCTGATAATAATTGATCAAGTTTTTCATAACGTTCTTTGGCTATTTCTGAGAGATTATTAGCCAATATTCTCGCCTCAATAATATCTTTTAATGCAGAACGCAGTATTTCTGGTTCACGTCCTTCTTCATCTAATTCTAAAAAAGTTTCTAGATAAGCTGTAGCTTCTTCTATGTCTTTGAGAGAGGAAATAAGATAATCATGGTAACTTCTGCTTTTAGCTGTTGCTGTTTTCACTTCTGTCATAATCTCTCCAATATTCTTTAGCTATTAAAATGTCTTGATCTTGACTGCATTAAAATCTTCGTCCTTCTTCAATCATTTCACGGATTAGGTTTTTATCTAAACCTACTTCTTTTCTTAGTTGTTGGATTCTACTAATTGCATCTTGAATTGATTTTTTAGTAGTAATTTTTCCCCAATCATTATGTTTTATTGTTGTACTTTCTGTATTATCTAATGGTTGGACAACTACCAATACTTCTACAGATTTATCTTTAAATTCTGTATGGGTTTGGATTTGTAATATACCATCTGTGCCGATATGTGCCAGCAATTTCATTGTTTCCATTTTTTACCACCATTCTTAGAGGATGTTTGAAAAGTTTTTAATGTATAAACTGACCCCTCTCCAAACCTCTCCCCTGCAAGGGGAGAGGCTTTAAAACCCCCATTCCCTTGTAGGGAAGGGGGGTAGGGGGGTTAGGTTTTTGGAGATTATGGGTTTCATATAATACTTTTCAAACAACCTCTTAGA
>Ga0208858_1000104_pt1 | contig 19999 bp, 15 predicted proteins | sample LakMenEpi16Nov12_FD_150704 | JGI IMG/M metagenome (GOLD analysis project Ga0208858, IMG submission 150704) | Freshwater microbial communities from Lake Mendota, WI - 16NOV2012 deep hole epilimnion (SPAdes) | ecosystem: Environmental > Aquatic > Freshwater > Lake > Epilimnion/Euphotic zone ...
CTTTTACAGAAATAAACAACCATGATTTCATCAATGACGGGCTTTGGAAAAAGCAATGGGGTATATCAATCAAAAAAAGTTTCCGTTGAAATCCGTTCTTTAAACAGCAAGGGGCTAGACTTAAATATTAAATTAAACAGTGCTTACAAAGAACTTGAAACCGCTGTAAGAAGCATTGTTTCATCTACATTAGACCGGGGTAAAATAGATGTAAGCATCTATATTGAGTCTCAAGGGTCACACCCAGAAAACGCACTAAACGTTACATTAGCAACATCGTATTATGAGGCTTTAAAGCGCCTTAATGAATCCTGGGGTGAGCCTCCTCAAAATTATTTGTCGATTGTAATGAATATGCCAAACGTTTTAAACCAATCAGACGGAGAGCTTGAGGAAGCTGAAACAATTTGGGTTCTTGACCTTGTTACCAATTGCGCATCGAAACTCAATGAGTTTCGAAAAAAGGAAGGCGACTCATTGAAAGCTGAATTTGAAAAATATATTGCTGGAATTCGTAAATTACTAAAAGAGATTGAGCCCTTTGAACAGGAGCGCTTATTCGCTATTCGTGAAAGGATGAATAAGGCATTGAGAGAATTGGACACGGCCGCAGTAGATCAAAATCGTTTGGAGCAGGAAATGATTTTTTATATTGAAAAATTAGATATTTCCGAGGAAAAAATGCGCCTGACCCACCACCTGGACTATTTCATAGAAACAATGGGTACTCCGCTTTGTGGAAAAAAATTAGGGTTTATTGCACAAGAAATAGGCCGCGAGATAAATACATTAGGCTCCAAGTGCAGTCAAGCAGAGATGCAAAAAACAGTAGTTGAAATGAAGGATTTGTTAGAAAAAATAAAAGAACAAGTTCTTAATACCTTGTGATATGGATAGGAAAGAAGGCAAGTGTATTATTGTTTCTGCGCCGTCAGGTGCAGGAAAAACCACTATTGTGCACGCCTTGCTAGCGACAATTAGTCAACTTTCTTTTTCGGTGTCTGCCTGTAGTAGGGATCCAAGGTCAACGGAAAAAAATGGAGTCGATTATTATTTTCTTGGTGTAGAAAAGTTTAAAGAAACCATAAAGAATGACGCATTTGTAGAATGGGAAGAGGTCTATTTGGACTCATTTTACGGCACACTTAAAAGTGAAATCAATCGAATTTGGGATGCAGGCAAAGTAGTTATTTTTGATGTTGATGTAGTGGGGGGGCTCAATCTTAAATCTTTTTTTGGAACCAATGCACTTTCTTTATTTATTGCGCCACCGAGCATTTCCATTTTAGAAACACGGTTAAGAAACAGAAAAACTGAAACGGAGGATAAAATACAACAGCGCCTTGATAAATCAAGAATAGAGTTGAGTAGAGCAAACGAATTTGATATCGTAATCCGCAATGTCGTTTTAAATGATGCCATTGAGGAGGCAAGAACAAGTGTTCTAAACTTTATAAAATGAAAATAGGACTTTATTTCGGAACCTTTAATCCGATCCACGTGGGCCACCTTGTGATAGCGAATTACATGGTAGATTATACAGATTTGGATAAAGTTTGGCTAGTTGTTTCCCCCCAAAACCCCTTAAAAGACAAAAGGACCCTATTAGCCGATTTTCATCGGCTAGCATTAGTGCGAGAAGCAATTTATGAGAATCCAAAACTGACGGCCTGCGATGTTGAATTTCATTTGTCAAAACCAAGCTATACTATCACAACCTTGGCCTATTTAATTGAACAATACCCTGAGCATGAGTTTTCGTTAATAATGGGAGAAGATAATTTAAGGACGATTCATAAATGGTTCAATCATGAAGTGCTAATAAAAAACCACCTCATATATGTTTATCCAAGGGCACTTACCCTTCAGGAAGAACAAGAGGTAAGGTCGATAAGCGAATCCGAAATAACGAATTATTCTTCTTATCCAACGATTGTTTTTTGTGATGATGCACCAGTGATGAAGGTATCTTCAAGCTTCATTCGAAAAGCAATAAAAGAAGGAAGGGATGTGAGGTATCTCTTAACAGAGCCAGTATTTAAGTATGTAGAAGAAATGCACTTTTATAAGTAATTAAAGCACTTCAATTTTTATAGTGCTCCGTTTCTCCTCCGACAAAGAATTCTCATAAGAGACTTCAATAAAATAAACGCCTGCAGCCAAATCTAATGATAAGTCAACAAATGATTGGTACCCAGAGCCACCCTTTTCTATTGCTTTACCCCGTGAATCAAAGACAGCATAATTAAAATTTGTAACAGCATCATTTGGAGAACGGATAACAATACTTCCTCCCTTAGAACCAGGGTTTGGGTAGGCAATAAATACGGAAGGATCACTTTGATTTTCAAAAAATTCTCGGTCAAAATTAAAAAGAAAAAGGCCATTGTTTCGATCAGAAATTATGATTCTTTTGCTTGAATACAAGGCATAAACTCCCCATGCCCCCCACATGGTAAAATTTTGAGCATCTGGCAATAAATAGGTGTCGTACGCGCCAATCTCTCCGGGCGGATTCATTCGCAAATCATAAATACGGAGTCCGGCATTGTAATAAGAAACAAAGGCTAATTCGTTTGATATTTGAACGTTGTGTGCGGTCATTGCAGCAGGGCCATCTTGCACACCAAAATAATGAGTTGGGGAAATTGTCCAATTATCAGAAACAGTGCACTTTTTTATGTCAAGGCCTTGGTTTTCATCTGTAAAAACATAGGTGTTCTTATCTGGAGAAAGCCAACCCTGATGATTATATCCTTGTTGATTATAAAAAGCTAATCCGTTTAAATAGATGGGTGCAGAGGGAGATGAAAAATCATAAACTCTTATCCCATCATACCCACAATTAAGTATTGCGATATTATCCCGAACATAAATGTCGTGCACTTCCTGAAGGTCATTTGGCCCCTGCCATAATAAGGTAGGATTAATGGGGTCTGCTAGTGAAAATAAACGAAGTGGTACCATAGACAAATTTATTCCCGCTACAATCGGTGTTACCATACACATGTACAGTAATGCTTCAGAAGTATCAATAAATAAATTATGTGTCTTCCCGAAAAGATTGTTTTGAATGTCGGCTACTAATGAAACGGAATCGGGCAAGGTAGAAACATCGATGATTTGCAAGCTGCTCGGCCCCTCATCGCAAACGGCATAAATATAATGTTGATAGAATTTGTATTCTCTCGTTATAGCCAACGAGGAGCTAAACCGCCCTTTTATGAAACCAATTAGTCGGAGTTCATTGTCGTTAGTTAGCTCGAAGAAATGAGACCCTTCGGTAGAGCCAATCACCGCATATTCTCTGTTTTGGTATTCAAATCCCCAACAGCTGCTATATCGAACATTGCTTGAGTTGGTTAAGAGGGTGTCTTCGCTCCATTTATCGAGCAATTGTACGTTTTTAATATCCTGCGCAAACCCAGAAAAACACAAGCAAAAAACGAAGATAAACCGCATGTTTTTTTATGTGTTGGTTTTTAATTTAGGATGCAACATTTTGCAAAACTCCCATAAAACCACACCTGCACAAACACTAACATTAAGGCTGTGTTTAGTACCAAACTGTGGAATTTCAATAACACCATTCGATAAATCAATCACTTCTTGCTTAACACCATTAACTTCATTGCCAAAAACAAGCGCAAATTGTGTGTCAGGAAGCGAATTTATTTTCTGAAGCTCAAGGGTTTCTGTAGCTTGTTCTATGGTGTAAATCGCCCAGTTTTTCATTTTTAATTCAGTAACTAAATCAAGTATAGATGAGCAATATTCCCACGAAACAACATCAGTTGCTCCGAGCGCTGTTTTGTGGATGTCTTTATGCGGAGGACAAGCGGTAATACCACACAAGTATATTTTTTCAACGCAAAAAGCATCCGCCGTTCTAAAAAATGAACCAATATTATTAAGCGAACGAATATCATCTAAAATGATAAGCACAGGAATTTTTGATTGTGATCGATATTCTTCTTCCGAAATTCGATTGAGTTCCCACAATTTTAATTTTTTATTACTAATGTTCATAAGAAGTGATTCAATTCTTTTGAAATAAGAAGATATGCGCTTAATTTTAACGTACAAAAGTCACAAAATCATTTGATTTTACGAAATGAAAACCACAAAAGAAATTGCGGAAACGCCTTTAATGAAGCAATACAATCAAATAAAAGCACGTCACCCTGATGCTTTATTGCTTTTTAGGGTCGGAGATTTTTATGAGACTTTTGGAGAAGACGCGGTTAGAACCTCCCGAATATTAGGCATCATATTAACGAAACGGAAAAATGGTAGCGGCACGGACATAGAGCTTGCGGGATTTCCATACCATTCATTAGACGTTTACCTACCTAGATTGGTAAGAGCTGGACTACGCGTAGCGATTTGCGATCAATTAGAAGACCCGAAACTAACTAAAACTATTGTAAAGCGAGGGGTAACGGAGCTAGTTACACCTGGTGTTGCTTTCAACGATCAGGTTTTACACCAAAAGAAAAATAATTTTCTTTGTGCGATTCATTTTGACAAAAAGATTCACGGGGTATCGTTTCTTGATATTTCAACGGGTGAGTTTTTGATCGGAGAAGGGGATAAAGAATACGTGGATAAATTAATCGCGGGCTTTGAACCAAGCGAATTTCTTTATGCTAGGAAAGACCAAGCGCAATTTAAAAGCGCTTTTGGAGACAATCATTGTAGTTTTCGAATAGAAGATTGGGTTTTTAATGAACACAATGCCCATGAAAGGTTAAATAATCATTTTAAAACGAAATCATTAAAGGGATTTGGCCTAGAAGAAATGAGTTCGGGTATTATTGCAGCAGGCGCTGCTTTATATTACCTTTCCGAAAACCAGCACAAAGAATTTTCTCACATTAACACGCTATCGAGAATTGCTGCAACGAGTCACGTTTGGCTAGATCGTTTTACAATACGCAACCTTGAATTGGTTTATTCCCCTCATCAAAATGCAAAAACGCTATTAGATGTTTTGGATAAAACCGCCACACCAATGGGAGGCAGGTTGATGAAACGATGGCTAATTATGCCCCTAAAAGATCAAAAAGAAATGGAGGCGCGTCATGATGTGGTGGGGTGGTTAAAAGACGACGAATCGGCAACAGCGGAATTAGGTTCATTGCTTAATGAAATTGGCGATTTAGAGCGACTGATTTCAAAGGTTGCGGTCGGAAAAATAAATCCTAGAGAGGTTTCTCATTTGAAGCGAACATTGAAAAACGTTCCTAAAATTAGTGCGCTTTTGGGGAATAAAAACAGGGTGGATTCTATCCAACACTTGCAATCACAACTTACTGACTGTTTTGAACTAGTATCTAAAATTGATGCTACCCTTGATCCAGACCCAGGAATCCAAGTGGGAAAAGGTCGCGTTATTTGCGAGGGCCTTGACCCAATCCTAGATGAATTACGAAACATCTCGATCTCCGGAAAGGATTACCTCGAAAAACTTCAAGAAAGAGAAGCGTTACGAACAGGGATCACAAGCCTAAAGGTTTCTTTTAATAATGTCTTTGGATATTATATTGAAGTGAGGAATACACACAAAGACAAGGTCCCGGAAGAATGGATAAGACGACAAACCTTGGTTAATGCGGAGCGGTATATCACAGAGGAACTGAAAGAGTATGAGACTAAAATTTTAGGCGCCGAAGAAAAAATTTATGAAATTGAGGCTAGAATATTTTCAGAATTAGTTACATGGCTGAATCAATTCATACTTCCAATACAACGGAACGCGGCGCTTATAGCAAAGCTCGACTGCCTTTATTCCTTTGCTATAGTTGCTCTTAAGAATAATTATGTTCGAGCAGAAATCAATGATGGTTTGGCCATTAATATTCATAATGGACGCCACCCGGTTATTGAGCAACAACTTCAACACGGTGATGACTTCATTGCGAATGATGTATTTTTAGATACGGAATCGCAGCAAATAATTATGATAACGGGTCCAAACATGAGCGGAAAGAGCGCTTTATTACGACAAACAGCATTGATTGTTTTAATGGCTCAAATGGGGTCTTTCGTTCCTGCTGAAAAAGCAGAAATCGGTTGGGTGGATAAAGTATTTACTCGTGTAGGGGCCTCAGACAATATTTCTTCAGGGGAATCTACATTTATGGTGGAAATGAATGAAACGGCCAGTATTCTTAATAATATTTCATCAAGAAGTTTGATTTTGTTAGATGAGATAGGAAGGGGAACTAGCACCTACGATGGCATTTCTATTGCTTGGGCAATCGCTGAATTTCTGCATGAAAACAGAACGGCAAAAGCAAAAACCCTTTTCGCAACTCATTACCACGAACTTAACGAAATGGCCAACCATTTTAAGCGAATAAAGAATTTTACTGTTGCCGTAAAGGAAGTGGGAAATTCAATCTTATTTTTACGAAAATTAATAGCCGGAGGCAGTGAGCATTCCTTCGGAATTCACGTAGCTAAAATGGCAGGCATGCCAGGGGTTGTTATTAAACGAGCCGAGCAAGTGTTAAAAGAGCTCGAACTTTCCCATGCAAATGTGGGATCAAACAGTCAGCCGGTAAAGAAATCAACTTTGAGAAATCAACAGCAGGCAGAAAATCTCCAACTGAGTTTTTTTCAGTTAAATGACCCTGTGCTAGAAAGTATTCATGAAGAATTGATGGGCATTGACATTAATGTTCTAACCCCAGTAGAAGCACTAATAAAGCTTCATGATATAAAAAAACTTATTGGCGGTTAATTTTTTTTAGCAAAACACTAAAAAATTAGTGTTTTTTTTCTAAATTTGTGCCCCTTAAGTGATTATTTAATGCCTTAAGGGGACTTGCTTAATGAAGCAAGTTTGAATTGAAATAAAGCGATTGTAGCTTTCGCCTCGGCGGAGTGAGCGCGACCTAATATTAAACGAAATATTAGAATTACATAATAAGCGAGAGTAGCTCAGTTGGTAGAGCACGACCTTGCCAAGGTCGGGGTCGCGGGTTCGAATCCCGTCTCCCGCTCCATTATTTTGCCGGCAATCTTTCTGATTGTATTTCGCTCGAGTGGTGGAATCGGTAGACACGCCGGACTTAAAATCCTGTGCCTGTATGGGCGTGCGGGTTCAAGTCCCGCCTCGAGTACAAAAACCCCGGCTTAATGTTGGGGTTTTTCATTTGTAATAATCTTCCCAAAGTGTTGTTTTACATAAATGTTTATTGTTTACATTATTTACTCTAATAAAACCGACAAATATTATATCGGGACCACGGATGATTTCAACAAAAGATTGGATGAGCATAATAATGTCGTATATCCGAACGCCTACACCAGAAATGGTGAGCCTTGGGTCTTAAAAAAGTGTTTTTGCTGCGAATTAAGTAAAGAGGCATATTTTATGGAAAGATTCATAAAACGAATGAAATCCCGTGATTTTATAGAAAAAATTATTAATGATCCTTCCTTGTTTTATGAAATCATGAAAGGGAAAATGTGAGGGTTCAGCCCCGAAGTATCGGGGCCGCCTCGAGTAAAAAACCCCAACTCTTAAGTTGGGTTTTTTTGTTATTAAAGCCTTGTGAATTGGCTTCCACCTTTCACGAGAAAGTTAAACCCCAGGGAATTTATTCTTTTGGGGTTTTTCATTTGTACTATTATATCTGAACCATGGTTGCCTTTAATAAATGAGTAGAAGAACATAATAAATCCGAAACTTAATTATTGGGGGTTTTTGTTTCTAAAGTATATGGTATAGAATTAATAAAGGGATCGTCCTTTAATTATTCTCAATGAAAGTGCTTACTTTTGATTTGGTATCCTTACAACATTTTTCGCATGTCAAAGATTATTATAAAAAACATTAAAGGCTTAGTTCAGGCGGGCGAAAACATTCCATTTCTCTTAAAAGGCGCTGAAATGGCCTGTTTACCAATAATTGAGCATGCTTATTTAGCGTTAGAAAATAATGTGGTAATCGATTATGGAAAAATGGAAGATTGGCAAGGTATTACGGATTGGCGGGGGGTAGAAGTAGTAGATGCCGAAGGATCCTATGTTTTTCCGGCATTTTGCGATAGTCATACCCATGCTGTTTTTTCTTCCTTTAGAGAAGGGGAGTTTGTAGATAGAATTCAAGGGCTTACCTATGAGGAAATTGCATTAAAAGGAGGAGGGATTTTAAATTCCGCTCAAAAATTAAGTACTGCAACAGCTAACGAATTATTTGATTCGGCCGTTCAACGAATCGATAAATTAATCGCAGGGGGCACTGGAGCGCTTGAAATAAAATCGGGTTATGGCTTGTCTGTTGACTCCGAACTTAAAATGTTGCGTGTAATAAAACGCTTAAAACAGCACTATCAAATACCGATCAAAGCAACATTTTTAGGGGCTCATGCTTTTCCAAAGGAATACAAAAACAACCCTGAAGGATATGTAGATACGATTATTAACGAAATGATTCCATTGATTTCTTCCGAGGGACTAGCGGATTTTATAGATGTTTTTTGTGAACGAAATTATTTTTCTGTTGAACAAATGCAACGAATATTATTAGCTGGAAAGAAGGTTGGTTTAGTGCCCAAAGTGCATGTAAATCAATTTTCAATTTTAGGAGGAGTAAAAGCAGCTGTCGATATAGGTGCGCTTTCGGTTGATCATCTGGAAGAGTTAGGAGAAGAAGATATTTTATCCCTTCAATCGAGCAATTGTATAGCGACTCTTTTGCCAGCTTGTTCTTTTTTCTTGGGGATTTCTTTTGGTGATGCTCGAAGATTAATTCAAGCCGAAATCCCCATTTGTTTAGCCAGCGACTATAATCCTGGTTCCGCTCCAAATTACAACTTGTTTTTTATCTGGTCATTGGCCTGTATAAAATTAAAAATGACGCCTGAAGAGGCATTTAATGCGCTAACAGTAAATGCGGCGTACGCAATGGGTATTTCGGAAACACATGGAAAAATTAAGATAGGATATACTGGAAAAATCATTCTTACGAATCCGATACCCTCCTTTGCCTACTTACCCTATTCGTTTGGAGAAAACAACATCTCTCGAATCTTTTAATATAACTTAGCCTTATATTTGTTTTTATCTATGAAGTGTGCAGTAATCCTCTTATCTTTTTTTACATGCCTAAGTGCAACTTCACAAATAGTTAATCCAGATAATGAGCTGCTTTGGGAAATAACTTCCCCAGCATTAAAAACAAAGTCTTATTTATTCGGCACGCTTCATTCCAATGACAAACGAGTTTTTCAACTGGCCGATTCTGTTTACTATGCGGTAAACCACGCCACTTGTATTGCGCTAGAAACTGATATTTTTAAGTTTTTTAATCAGCTTCAAGTCCGTGGCGAAACTGGTGTTCTTTTATATGATAATGAAGGAAATCCTTATACAGGATCTAATCAGGCATCATTCACCAATTATGGAAACGAAGATGGTATGCCACAGTTTTTAGATGCCTATTTTCAACAATATGCTTACTTATCAAACAAACAATTTTATCCCCTAGAAAATATCAATTCCCAACTAGATTACTTTAAAGATTTGCCAAGCTCTGAGAATAAAATGGTGAATTTAAATCGAACTAGGGATATAGAGGCGCTTACGGCGCTGTATTTGAAAGGTGACATTAACATGTTGGATAGGTTTATTCGAAAAAACATGTCGAATGAACCAGGTCTTTACGAAGTTCTTATTGAAGACAGGAATAAAGAAATGGTATCTCGACTTGACTCCTGCTTAAAAAAACAAACTGTTTTTTGCGCTGTAGGCGCAGGCCATTTGTTTGGAGAAAATGGAATGGTTCAGCTCTTAAGAAATAAAGGGTACAAAGTTAGGCTTGTGACTGCAATTCATTCTGAACTACCCATTCAGGAAAAACAGAATGTTCTTGCATACAAGGGATACGAACTCTTGCTTAAAGAGCAGGGATTACTTGTTAAATTTCCAGGCAAACCAGCAGTAACACTGCTTGAAAATGGATCTACAGTGGCGATATATAAAGAATTAGGCCAAGGGAACACCTATGCTATTGAAATCCTTCCTTTTGATGAGTCACTAAGCTTCGAGCAATATGCAGCGATTTATATTGCAAGCCCTCCAAATACCAAATACCGCTATGGAGAATTAGAAGATGGAACACTATTTTATGAGGGGATTTCCGACACTTATCCAGAGGGAATTCATTGGGTAAGGCTTTTGACAAATGGAAAAAACGTATTAATCGCGAAAGCTTTTGGAGGTAATAAGTTTATGAATTCTAAGCGAAGCCGATTGTTTTTTGATAAGATAATCTTTGAATAACGCAATAATTAATAAATTTCAGCGAAAAAAATGGAAAGGAGGATTTATTCAGCTTTTGTAGCGCTTATACCAACGCATAAAATAATACTTGTTTCAGGACCTAAAAACTCAGGGAAGTCAGCATTTATTGAGGGGGCATTTTCTGAAAAAAAACTAGCGTATCAAAAAATTGAATTAGGCGAAGCGTCAATAAGGCAGGAAATTAATAAATTAAGCTTAGCTGAACTTCTTTGGCTTGCTAATCAAAGCGACCACATGCTACTTTGTGAATGTGAACATTTAGCATTATTACAAGAATTTCTAGAAGAAGTATTGAATGGAAAGGTGAATGCTTCGATTATCTTAACCGCTGCTAATCCACCTAAGATTGAAGAGGAATTGCTAGAAGCCTTGGCTTATCAAGGGGCGCATTTTTATCTTCCTCCACCAACTTTTTATGAATATACGAATGAAACGAGCCTCCCAATAGAAAGTAAGGGAATAGATCAGCGATTGATTTATGGCAATTATTACTCGCTTAATACACAGAAACTAGACAAGGAAGTAGGCCTTAATCAAACGATAAATAATATCGTCAGCGCAAACTTTTCGGCAAGCAATCGGATTAATAAGTCGGAGGTATTACTTCGAACTATTCAGGTTTTAGCGAACCATATTGGTCAGCCACTATCTTATAATCAGATTGCCACATTTATAGGCGTTGATAATGAAACAATTGAACGGTATATCTCTATACTTTGTAAATCACATGTGTTGTATCGTCTGCCTAGTTATTCTACAGATAAAAAATATGAATTAAAAAAAACGAATATTTTCATATTTTTAGATAACGGAATACGCAACGCTTCCATAAATAATTTTAATGACTTGTTAATGCGAGTGGATATAGATGCTTTGTGGATGAATTGGTTAATTGCTGAGCGAATTAAATGGAATAAAATTAATAACGTGATGGCTGATTATTTTTTTTGGCGCTCGCACACTCGTCAACAAGTTGATTTTATAGAATGTAATGTTAAAGGCATGGAGGGATATAAATTTAAATACAACAAGAAAAAACCCCTAAAAAAACCACCGTTATTTCAAAATCACTACCCTGACATTCCCGTTCACACAGTGAATACAGGCACTTATTTTTCATTTTTGACAAAAAAATAACACATGAAATTTACCACATATTTGGCCAATGAAATTAAGACAAACAATTGGTTGAATGATCATTTGGTACTTGTTGTTCCTTCTGAACGGGCTTCAAAATTTCTTTTGGCGGAATTGTCTCGAGCCTATAATAAGCCAATATTTGCTCCCAAAATGATTACTATTAATGAGTTAATTAAAGCATATACCACCATTCCAATTATAGATTCGACACGATTTTTATTACTTCTTTTTGAGGCCTACAATAATGTGGAGAAAACAGAGCAGCAAACCTTTGAAGAGTTTCTCTCTTGGGGACCTATATTATTAAATGATTTCGAAGAAATTGAGCGTTATTTATTGAGCCCAACAGCCGTATTTAAAAATCTAAAATCAATTAAAGAGCTAGAAAGTTGGAATTTAGAAGGAAAAGAACTGACTGAGGCCCAGAAAAATTTTATGCGTTTTTGGGACATTTTACCCGAGTTGTACAATGAAGTCCAATTACTGCTCAAAAGCCGCAATCGAGTTAGTGCGGGGATGGCATACAAAAGATTAGCTGAGGACACAACAATATTGCACGCGAAAGACCCGAAAGCTTTTTACATATTTGCCGGATTTAATGCCCTTTCCGCAGCAGAGCTAAGGATTATAAATAAAATTTTATTGGCTAAAGCGGGCGCTTTTTATTTGGATTCAGATCAATACTATTTTGCCAACAAACAACATGAGGCAGGTTATTTTCATCGAAAAAATGCGGAGGTGCTCGCTATATCAAGGCCCGAACGAATAGAAGACCATCTTTCACAAAAGAAACTAGAAATTAACATCATACAATGCGCCCAACTAACAGGTCAGGTAAAAGTGGCGGCAACTGAATTAGCAAAACTAAGCCAAGAAGAATTATCTGAAACTTTAGTTATGTTAGCGGACGAAACGCTTATCACCGCCCTAATTAAGAATATCCCGTCATCTATACAGCAAGCGAATATAACCCTGGGGTTACCGCTTAATCAAACAGCAATGAAATCTTGGGTAGAAATTCTATTTGACATACAAGAAAATAAAATGCGGTTTAAAACGCAAGCCATCTACTACAAGGATTTACAGAGGGTTATCAATCATGCTTTTTTTATTTCATGGTTAAGCGAAAGCACTAAAAAGCAGTTGGTTTTTCTTGAACAAGATATGATTCGGTATAATAAAATCTTTCAAAATCTCTCAGGGCTAAAAATTGATGAGGATACAAGAACATTTTTAGCCTTTATTTTTGATGATTGGGGTAATAATTGGGACAAGGCTATATCTTGTATTCGTGATACGAATGAATTTCTTTTAAAAAGATTACCCTTAAAAAATGATTTCGAACGGAACATTTTATACGTATTTGACCTCTCGATCTCCGAATTTCAGTTAATTGTGTCCGATGGGCTACCGGAATTATTATTACGCACCTTTAAGTTGTTATTTAATCAACATTGGTATACTAAGAGTATTGCTTTTCACGGAAATCCAATTGAAGGATTACAAATCATGGGTTTATTAGAAACTCGAATGCTAGATTTCAAACGAATTATCATTCTAGGAATGAACGAAGGAAACCTACCCCCAACAAATGCAATGAATACGATTATCCCCATGGATCTTCGTAAAGGCCTTGGGCTACCTACATTAAGGGATAAGCAAGGGATTTTCGCACAGCATTTTTATCGCTTACTCCATCATTGTGAAGACTTAACATTGACGTATACAACTATAGGCGATCAAATCAATGCTGCTGAGCCAAGCCGTTATTTAAACCAATTGGAATTAGAGCTTGTTCGATTAAACCCAAACGCTACGCTAAATAAAAGCTATTACCTGACCTCTTTTTCCGATAGTGAGCTTGGAATCCCGGGAATTATTGAAAAGAAAGAAGAGATAAAAGAACAATTAGACAGGTATTTTTCAAAACCAATATCTGCGTCTGCTATAAATAAATACCTTACTTGCCCAATGGATTTTTATTACCATTACTTAGTCGAATTTGGTGAGGAAAAGTTGGTGATGGAAGATGTTGAAAGTAGTGATTTCGGAATATTTATTCATGGAACGCTAGAGAAGTTATTTACCCCTTTTGCACAAAGAGATAAAGAAGGAAATTTTATATCCCCCCCTCCTAAGGCACTCGAGATAGAGGATGTTAATAAAATGATTGTTGATTTCCCTGAGATAATGAGGGGTGAATTTATGCTTAAATTCAACCAAGACGCCTCCTTATTTGCCACTGGGAAAAACCTCTTAAGTTTCGAAATGGCCAATGAAATAACCCTAAAAACCTTATTAGCTGAAATAACATATCTTCAAGGATTAACGGAGCCATTGTACATAGAGCAGGTTGAAGCGTCAATGACGGCATCGCTTTCCGTGGTGATAGGCGCAGAGACAAAACAAATACTTGTAAAAGGTTATATCGATAGGATTGATAGGGTGGGCGATAGATATCGAATTTTAGACTATAAGACTGGAAAGGCAGAATCCAAACATGTTGACTTTAATCTAAAACCTTCCGGAGTTAAAGAATCCTTTGCTTCAGCAAAACACACCCTGCAATTAACCCTTTATTGTTTGTTGTTTAAAGAAAAATATAAGATTGACGCTCATGAAGCAGCCATTTTATCCTTAATCACTACAAAAGGGCACATTTATCCATTGCAATATAAAGGCGAACCAAAGGAGGAATTACAAGCCTTGCTGGTGGAACTACTTCAGGAAGTGATAACGGAACTTTATGACTTGGACTCTCCATTTACTCATAATGAATCATCAAAATATTGTAGTTATTGCCAATAAAAAAGCCTGAAATGAGTCATGGTTAAATGATTCGTTTCAGGCTACTGCAAGTTAAATAAAACTAAGTAAAGACAAACGTTATTGTCTTACTTTTTATTGACGTTAGTTGACGTAAAAGCGTTGCTCTTTCGTTTAATAAAGTTCGGCCTTCAAGCTGTTACGGTAATCTTTAAGTTCTTCGCGGTTTACCTTATGCTCAGCGTTTTTAAGTAGATTAAGCAAGTATAATAGATTCTCCTTGTCATCAATTTCAATCGGATACTCATTTCCTTCCTCATCCTCCTCATATTGGGCCTGAACATTAAAAGTTTCATTTTCCTTAAGAAATTCATAGCTTAGTCGCAACACCTTAACAACTAAGGGATCTTTTTCAAGTAGCGCATGCTCTCTAAGAGCCTGTAATTCACTAATTATTTTTTTAGTGTCAAGTGTCTTTTTTTCTGCGAGCGAAATAATACTATCTAGCTTTTCGTTGGCAATTAATGTTTTCATGGGGAATAAATTTACAATACAAAAGTAAGCAACTTAATTGCTTTTCAAAAAGACTTGGTAAAAAAAAAGCTAAAGCGTGAAATGAATTTATATTTTTGTAGTACATGGAGTATATTTTTCAAGCCATAGGCATAGGTTTTTTACTAAGCGTAATGGTAGGCCCTGTATTTTTTGTTTTACTCGAAACGAGCATTACAAAAGGCGCAAGGTCTGCACTGATGTTAGATTTAGGCGTTTTTATCAGTGATATTATTTACATTCTTTTTGCCTTTATATTCGCTACTCAAATTAAAAACTTTACGGACAACGCCGATAATAATAACACCTTGCTTGCAGTAATTGGCGGGATATTATTTTTAGGATATGGCTTGTATATACTATTAAAGAAGCAAAAAAATAATTTAAGCTTAATCGATAAAAAAAACAGTGTTCCTCAAGCAAATTATGTAGTCCTTTTTCTTAAGGGATTTATGTTGAATTTTGCGAACCCAGCCGTATTGTTTTATTGGATTGGCATAATTGCTCAGGGAAATATGGTTGTTGGAAAAGGTAGTTCAGCAAAAGTTTTTATTTTCGTCTTCATCGTTCTTACAACTTATTTTTCTTTCGATGTTTTAAAAATTATTACTGCTAAAAAACTGCGCCCCTTTGTAACCGATGCGCTGCTTAAAGCGTTTAACAACTTGATTGGGATTATTTTCATCACTTTTGGCCTATTCTTAATTGTGAAACAATTTTATATTAAGCATTAAATTTTTATGGATATGGTAGGAAACCCTGTCAAGAATAGTTTGGTAAGAGACGTATTTTTCTGCTTTATTATCTTGCTTCCATTGTTTGCATATACACAGAAAATCCAACCGGAAAATTTGTCGTTAAAAACCAAGGTTTATTGGGATGCAAATCAAAAATTTTTACATTCAACAGGTTCTTATTTCGTTGATGAACGCCATCCTGTAACGACAGAAAAACATGGAAAGTGGCTATTTTATTCTGTAAAAGGGGTTTTGGAAGAGGAGAGGTACTATTTTAGAGATAGAATACATGGGAAACAAACCATTTATTATCCAGATAAAACAATAAAGCAGTTGATGTACTACTCTTTTAATGTACCGGACAGTATTTATAAAGAATGGTATGCTAATAAATCACTCAAAACCACAGGGTGCTACAAGCTCGGTAGCCCAATTGGAAATTGGACATACTTTTATGAAGACGCCCATTTAAAGTCGATTGATAGCGTTGTAATGGACACGGTTTTTACACTTTCTTATTGGGACGAAAGCAAGAACCACTTACAGACCATTAACAAAGGAAACGGGTATATTAAAACGGATTATTTAACGGGGGGATTGAAGGAGAAATACCACTTTATTGGCGGGCTAAAAACAGGACCTTTTGAAGAACGTCTGGCAAATGGAAGAATTTCAATTAAAGGGGAATTTGAAAAAGGAAAAAAAGAAGGCACGTGGACGTTTTATAATGCTTCAGGTGAGATAGACAAGCAGCTGAATTATCATAAAGACTCATTAGATGGTGAATACTTAGTTTATTTTCCAGACACTCGAATAAATACAATAGGCAGCTATTCTATGGGGAAAAAAACAGGTCTTTGGATTTGGAATTTAGAAGATAGAATGGGCCTTGAAATGAAAGGGTCATTTTCCAATGACTTGCAGGAAGGGAAATGGGAATACTATTTTTCAACGGGTGCGCTTTCTTATTTAGCAAATTATAAAAATGGATTGCGTTATGGCGAATGGACTTATTTTTATAAGGACAGTACTCTTTTTCGTCAAGGGAAATACCTAAATGATCTGAAAGAAGGGACTTGGAAAACATGGCACGAAGATGGCACATTATTGATGGAGGGGAATTATGAAAAAGGAAAGGAGCAAGGAGAGTGGAAAGCATTTTGGGAAAATGGAAGATTAAAAAACAAATCTTTTTTTGATGAAGGGGATCTAAAAGGACCTTGGTTCTCATATAGTCCGACGGGGATATTGTTACTGGAAGGAGAGTATAAAAATGGACAAAAAGTCGGTGCTTGGGTAGAATACTATAACAACGGAAGGTTAAAAGAAGCATCGCGATATAAACTCAAGAAAATAAAACATAAAGATGGTAATGTGGTCGTTATGGGAATGAAAATGGTGCAGGGCGTTCCGCATGGAAAATATAAAGCATATTCTCAAATAGATTATGAAATAAAAGAGTCTGGGAAATTTAAAAATGGACTTAAGACGGGTGAATGGATAAATTATTACCCTGGCGGAGTTGTCCCAACAATTATTTCTCAATATAAAAACGGAAAGTTACATGGTGTGATTAAGCAATTTGGCCGCCGTGGAGAACTAATGTCCGAAATTCACTATAAGGATGGGGAAAAACATGGTTTGTTTTTGATTTATGACAATAACAATAAAGTGTTGGTTAAAAAAATGTTTCGAAAAGGAATGGAAATGCAGCGGCTCGAGGCTGACGGAATGTTTGCGCCTGATTAAAGCACCAATTCTAAATCAATTTGCCTTTTCCGTGGATTCACCTCATATATTCTAACGGTTACGAGATCGCCAAAATTATATTCTTTTTTGTTTTTTGAACCAATTACACGAAATTTATCCGCGTCAAAATAGTATCTATCACCCGGTATATCTTGCATGGAAACCATACCTTCACAATTATTTTCAATCATTTTAACAAAGATCCCATGTTCGGCTATGCCCGAAATGATACCTGAAAATTCTTCGCCAATTTTATCTTCAACAAATAATGTTTGAAAGTATTTGCCAGATTCCCTTTCTGCTTCGGCGGCTTTACGTTCATTTCGAGAAATAAGTTTACAAACTTCGTCTAACGTTTTTCCATATTGGTGGGGCTTTTTAGCTAATTCTGTTTCGAGAATTCGGTGTACAACAAGATCAGCATAACGCCGTATAGGCGAGGTGAAATGAGAATAATGTGTGAACGCTAACCCAAAATGCCCAATATTTTGTGTTTCATAGCTTGCTTTAGACATAGAGCGAATTACCATAGATTGCACAAGAGGAAACTCATTTTCTTCTCGAATACTTTTCAGTAATACATTAATATTTAAGGCAATTTTCTCTAAGCTTTCAAAAGTTAGCTCATGTCCAAATTTATCAAGAAATAAGGTTAGAAATCCAATCTTCTCGGGATCTGGTTTATCGTGAACTCGATAAATCATAGGGATAAGGTCCTTGTTTTGATTCGGCTTAGATAAAAACAAGGAAACCCGCTTATTTGCCAACAACATAAACTCTTCAATTAGCTTATGGGCATCTTTAGACGTTTTAATAATGGTTTCTATCGGACTTCCTTTTGAGTCTAATTTAAAGCGCATTTCTTCGGTTTCAATATTTAATGCTCCGTTCGCTAATCGAGCTTCTCGCAAAATTTTAGCGACCCGATCAATGGCCCTAATTTCGTCCTGAAATTCACCTTCTTTCCCCTCGATAATTTCCTGTGCTTCCTCGTAACTATAGCGCCTATTTGAATGGATGACCGTCTTTCCAAACCATTCTCCCTTTACATCTCCAGACTCATCCATTTCAAAAACGGCAGAAAAACTATATTTATCTTCCTTTGGCCTTAGAGAACAGGCAATGTTTGAAAGTTGCTCAGGAAGCATAGGGATCACGCGGTCAACTAAATAGACGGAATTAGATCGTTTTAATGCCTCTTCATCCATTTTGCTTCCTGGACGAACATAATGACTTACATCTGCAATATGAACGCCCAACTCAAAGTTTCCATTTTTTAATTTTCTGTATGAAATAGCATCGTCAAAATCTTTAGCATCAAATGGGTCAATAGTAAATGTTAAAACATCTCTGAAATCACGTCTTTTCGCAATTTCAGTATAATCAAGGTCTATGGAAACATATTCCGCTTCTTCTAGGACTTCATTAGGAAATTTAGGGTCAATGCCTTGATTGTATAAAATAGAGAGCATTTCTACGTCATTAGTACCCGGAAAACCAAGAACTTCAATAATCTCTCCAAAAGGCCTTGCAGAAGACTGTGGCCAAACGGTTATTTTAACCAATGCTTTTACGCCATTTACAGCAGTGGAAAGTTTATTGTCTACGATTTCAATTTCCACACCCGACCTCACATTATCAGGGATTAAAATAGATTTATTTCCAATTATTTTTAGTGTGCCAACGAATTGTGTTTTGTTTCTATCAATTACTTTGATAACAACTCCCTCAGGACGTCCTTTTCCAATATTGATTAAGCGCACACTTACCTTGTCGTTGTGCATGGCTTGGTTGGTATTATTAGGAGATATAAAAATATCCTTTGAATCTCCTTCCTGCACCACAAATCCGCTTCCTCTTTGTGTTAATTCAATTCTCCCTTCTATGGTGTTTTTCCCCTCCTCCAATTTATAACTATGATGACTTATTTGTTTAATAATGTGTCTTTTTGCTAATTGAATTAATGTATCAATAACTTGCTGTCTTGAAGCAGGCGAATTAGCATCTATTTTAACACAGATCTCTTTGTATGTTAATTCCAAACCCATGTTTTTTTCAAACACCTTCATTATAGAAGGCGTTAAACCCTTGGAATTGCGAGAAGATTGCTTTTGATTAAATTGTTTTTTAGGCATTGTTTAATTGTAATTCATTATGCCTATGCTTGAAAGGGTCAATTTATTAATGGCGAATTATTACTTTTCTACTAAAAGATTTAACACCATTTCCTTCAAAAACAATAAAGTAAACACCACTTTTAAATTCTGTAACGTCTAATTTTTTGCTTGAAGAAATAAATTCTTTTAAAATGACATTGCCTAAGACATCTGTTATTTTCATGTTGATGCTTTCTACTCCATTGAGTGCAACATTGATATAATCAGAGGCAGGATTAGGGACGATTGAAACACCAACGGTTTCCTTCAACGGTTTCACCGCAGCAAGGTAGTCTACAATTAAATCTACAGAATCTAAATAAGCTGCATTTAAACCTGAAATATAATAGCGGTAATGCCCAGAGCCAGACACCCCATCTGCGGGATCTATTGAAACTTTCATTTTTCCATGTTCCCCTGGTTGTATATCGAAAAGTACCGTGCTACCACCTGGACTTGTCCAAGGATTAGTATTCATCTGTGAAGATGAAAAGCAGGTTCCTCCAAAAGGGTCGGTTGCGTGCCCCCAACATAATCCATCTGCCCAACCTGTTGGGACAGAGACGTGATAACGGGTGATTC
>Ga0208858_1000105_pt1 | contig 19977 bp, 16 predicted proteins | sample LakMenEpi16Nov12_FD_150704 | JGI IMG/M metagenome (GOLD analysis project Ga0208858, IMG submission 150704) | Freshwater microbial communities from Lake Mendota, WI - 16NOV2012 deep hole epilimnion (SPAdes) | ecosystem: Environmental > Aquatic > Freshwater > Lake > Epilimnion/Euphotic zone ...
CATTATTTCCGGTCCGCATCCCTCCGTTTTTTGAGTTTGAATAAGAATGTTCATCTTTTGATCAATGCTAGGCCCTTCTTTAGTGACTGCGGACTTTAATAGTTCTAGACCCTTCACATAGTTGTTCTTTTGCATATACATTTCTCCGAGCAAAAGGGTAGCTAATCCATTTTCAGCATCTTTTTCTACCAATTCATTTAGCAAGGCAAATGCTTCGTCGAACTGTTTGTTTTCCATATAGCTGTCTACAAGTGTGGCTAAGAATACCGGATCGTTATCAAACAACACCCTACCTTCCTCAAGTGTTTTTAACGCTTTTTCGGGCTTCTTCATTAAAAGAAAAAGATCGTATTTTTCCATTTGAAGTGATATGTCGAGCCCTCGATGTTCAATCAGTTTATCGAGGATTTTCATTGCTTTTGCATACTCCAAGGCATTTGCATAGTTGTTTATTGCCCCCATATAATAAGCAACATTGTTTTTATCTTTTGAAACTAAGCCTTCAAAATATTCGCCTGCCTTTTTATATTGCTTCATTTCAGCATACATATAGGCTAATTCAGAGGCATAATAGCTATTATTAGGATCGAGTTTTGCGGCAATTTCGCTATGATAGGCGGCCTGATCGAGTTGAGATTCTATTAAATAAAGTTGTGCCAATGCAAAATGTGATGCGTCATCTAAAGCGTTTGTCTTAATGCAAGCTTCAAAATCAAGAATAGCCTTTTTATTATTCCCCGTGATGTAATTACGTACTCCCTGATGGAAAAGCGACTGCTGTTTATTTACAGTGCTCATTGGAGTCGTTTTATTTGGGCTTGTTTTACAAGCGCCCAAGACGGCTAAGATTAAAAAAGAGAGGGCTATTCTATTCATTTATTGTAGAAAAATCACCAAGACTGACTATTGTAGCTTCTTTATTAAGAACGGTATTTGAGCCGATCATAGAATTATTAATAATCACATTATTCATACGGCAATTATCTTGAATAATTGAGTTTGAAACTCTACAATTTGAAAGTATTGCATTTTTACCAATCGAGGCATATGGACCAATAACAGAATTTTCAATGACCACATCTTCACCAATAAAACACGGCTCAATGACAACGGAATTTTTGTTGCTAAAATTGATTCGCGTTGGATTTGGATACTTTTTATAATCATGCATTAATACGTGTTTATTTGTTTGCACAGTTACTTCTTTATTACCACAATCTAACCATTCGTTAACTTTTCCTGGGCGAAATAAACATCCTTTTTCTGTCAGGCGCCTGAGCGCATCAGGAAGTTGGTATTCCCCACTTTTGATGACATCATTCTCTACTAGGTATTCCAATTCGCTCAATAAATTTTCGCCCTTTTTAAAATAATATACCCCAATCATAGCTAAATCAGAAACAAATTCCTGCGGTTTTTCAACAAAATCAATAATTACGCCAAGTTCGTTTAATTTAACAACGCCAAATTCGTTTGGGTTCTCAATCTGCTTTACCCATAAAATCCCATCATCTTCAGGGCTTATTTTGAAGTCTGCTTGAAATAAGGTGTCAGCAAATGCAACAACGACAGGACCGACAAGTAGTTCTTTTGCGCATAAAACCGCATGCCCAGTACCCAGCGGATTCTCTTGGTAATGTATCGAACCTCGGGCACCGAATTTTTCAGCCACAGCAATTAAATCGCGCTCAACATCTTCCCCAAAGTGCCCAACAACAAAAGCTATTTCATTTATTTTATCCCCACAGATATTGGCAATATCTTCCACGAGTCGATATACTATTGGCTTTCCGCCAACAGGAATAAGTGGTTTAGGAACCGTTAGGGTATGTGGTCTTAATCGACTACCCCGTCCCGCCATTGGTATAATAATATTCATCTTTCTTTTTATTTTTTTCCTGTACTACCAAAACCAGCCCCACCTCTTTCAGTGTCACTAAGTAATTCTTCTTCCTTCCAAATGGCCTGTGAAAATTGGCAAAAAACCATTTGAGCGATACGATCACCGGGATTTATAGTATAATTTTCAGAGGATAAATTAATTAAAATCACCCCCACTTCGCCACGATAATCAGAATCAATTGTTCCTGGAGCATTTAAAACACTTATCCCATAATTTAATGCTAGCCCACTACGTGGTCTAATTTGGCACTCATAACCAAGCGGAATTTCTAAAAAAAGCCCAGTTGGTATGAGCTTTCGTTCAAAAGGATTTAAAGAAATCTGCTCAAGTATATTCGCCCGCAAATCTAATCCAGCAGAACCGATGGTTTCATAATTTGGCAACCCATACGCTGAAGTATTTTTTATTTTGACTTCCATTTTTTCCTTTTCCTATCAAAAGTAATAAAATCCTAAGCGTACTTATTGTAGTTACATTGGAGTAATTAACAATTCAATTAACAATTTCAATAAACCCTTGTTTATGTTGATAATTTCATCTTCCGTAACATACTCATTAATTCTTTTTAACATTAAATTTGCACGATATGATGCCAAAAGGAAAGTTGATTATTATCGGTGGGGCCGTTGATAAGGGAAGTTTTACTGAGAATGCCTTCGCCGAAAAGGTAGATGAGAACCTTAATTTCTTTGAAAAAGGCATATTAAAACGAATCATTGATGAGTCAAAGCACCAAAAGTTATCACGTATAGAGATTGTTCCCACAGCTTCAAAAATTCCAGATCTTGTTGGGTCAGAATATGCTAAGGCATTTGGTCATTTAGGAGCTCAAAATGTTGGTGTGATAAACATTGAAAATAGGGAGCAGGCACTCGATTTAATTATTCTTGATAGAATAAAAAAGGCAGATGTTATTTTTTTTACCGGAGGAGACCAGCTTCGACTCACGTCAATTTTTGGAGGCACAGCGATTCATGATTTGTTATTGCAAAAGTATAATGAAGAAGATTTTTTATATGTAGGAACTTCTGCTGGGGCAGCTTGTGCATCTAAAAACATGATTTATCAGGGATCAAGTCATGAAGCGTTGCTTAAGGGGGAGATTAAAATCACGAGTGGATTAGGGTTTATTGATAATGTAATAATTGACACACATTTTGTTCAACGTGGAAGAATTGGAAGGCTTTTTCAAGCTGTGGTTGGCAACCCAAAGACTTTGGGTATAGGTCTGGGAGAAGACACTGGTTTATTAATCAAACAAGGTGACTCAATGGAGGCTCTCGGTTCTGGATTGGTTATTATTGTAGATGGAAGGCATATTCTTGACACTAATATTACCGATGTCGCGCTTGGAGAACCGATATCCATTAAAAACTTAGTCGTTCATGTAATGAGTCAAGCAGATATTTATTGCTTGTCAAAACATGATTTTACGATTAACAATAAACCAAATGTAGAATGAAGATCATGATACACGGTGGATTTTTTAGTGAATCCACACAATCTGAAGAAATAAAACGCTTAAAGCAAGATGCTTTGGGGGAGATTATTCAAAAATCACATCATTTTTTATTGTCGAATACAGCTCTTGACACGGTTGTTTATGCAGTACAATTATTAGAAGATCATCCTCTTTTTAATGCAGGCATTGGTTCTCAGCTCCAAAAAGACGGTAAAATCCGAATGAGTGCCGCGCTTATGGATGGAAAATCTAAAAAGTTTAGCGGTGTATTAAACATTGAATCAATTCAAAACCCCATTCATGTTGCAAGGGCCCTTCAAATGGTAGACGATAGAGTATTGGGTGGAGAAGGCGCAATCAATTTTGCCAAAAATATGGGAAAAGAAATTGTTGATGTTGAAATACCTGAGCGGCGAAAGGAATATGAGAACAGGGTCAAGTCTGCTGGAATAGGAACTGTTGGCTGTGTTGCGTTGGATAATAAGGGACATCTTGCCGCGGCTACTTCTACCGGAGGAAAGGGCTTTGAACTACCAGGGAGAATTTCCGATTCTGCAACAGTAGCAGGCAATTACGCCAATGATTTTTGCGCAATAAGCTGCACGGGTGTTGGCGAAGATATTGTGAGCGGTGCTTTAGCAGCAAAAATTGTCACTAGAGTAACAGATGGCTTGTCTATTAAGGATTCATTTGCTAAATCATTTCAGGAATTAAAGGAATTCGATGGTTTTGCAGGGGCAATAGGCCTTGACGCTTTAGGAAACATGTATTACCAAGAGTCTCACCCCAAAATTGTCTATGCCTCTTTTGATGGAGCTAAGCTTTGTGTTTTTAGCTAATGTCCTCGTTTATCTTTTAAAAAATCGTTCCCCCTTTTTTGAATAATATCGCTCCCAATTGATTAAATTTGTACAAATTACAACTGACTTATGTTAGAGATTCAGCGACTACGATCACATAAAGAAGAGATCCTTACCGGTCTTTCTAAACGGAACATTAATGCCGCAAATACCATTAATGAACTATTGGAAATGGATGCGCTTTGGCGCGAAAATAAAACGCAACTCGAAATCATTTCCGCAGAATTAAACCAATTATCACGAAAAATAGGAGATTGTTTTAAGAACAATCAAGCGCAAGAGGCGCAGGAATTAAAAAATGAAACGCAGGAATTAAAGGCTCAGGAAGTTGTTTTAAAAGCCCATGTTGATGAACTCGATTCGAAAATTACAACGATACTCTATTCCTTGCCAAACGTTCCACATGTAGATGTTATTCAAGGGCGTTTACCAGAAGACAATCAGTTAATAGAGTCACAAGGGGAGTTGCCCACCTTTTCTTTTACCGCTATTCCTCACTGGGATCTCGCCAAGAAATATCAACTTATTGATTTTGAATTAGGAGTAAAGGTTACTGGAGCGGGTTTCCCTTTTTATCGTGGGAAAGGGGCAAAATTGCAGCGAGCATTGATTGCATTTTTTCTTGACGAGGCCGATAAAGCTGGTTATGAAGAGTTCATCGCTCCGCTTTTAGTTAACGAGGCTAGTGGGATTGGAACGGGTCAGCTTCCCGATAAAGAAGGTCAGATGTATTATGCACCTGAAGATGAGTTGTATTTAATACCAACGGCAGAGGTTCCACTAACCAATATTTATCGTGATGTTCTTTTGCCAAATGAAGACTTTTCTATCAAACTTACTGGATACACGCCTTGTTTTAGAAGGGAGGCGGGATCTTACGGAAAGGATGTGAGGGGCTTAAACAGACTGCATCAATTTGATAAGGTTGAAATCGTTAGAATTGAACATCCTAAAAATTCAGAAAAGGCATTAAATGAAATGGTGTCTCATGTTAGAAATTTACTTGTCAAACTTGAATTACCTTTTCGCATCCTGAGACTTTGCGGTGGAGATATGGGGCATGCTTCCGCCATGACATTTGATTTTGAAGTCTTTTCTGCAGCACAAGAAAAATGGCTGGAGGTTAGTTCGGTTTCTAGGTTCGACACCTTTCAATCCAACCGTTTAAAATTGCGCTTTAAAGATGCTCAGAAAAAATCACATTTGTGCCATACACTAAATGGTTCTGCACTTGCGCTTCCGCGAATTTTGGCGGCAATTTTAGAGAATAATCAAACGCCAGACGGAATAACTATTCCTTCGGTTCTTCAAGCTTACACAGGATTCGATCGGATAACATAAACTCAAAAACATGAAATTAAGGAACCTTGTATTTTTGATGATTATTACTATATCTTGCTCTGATTTCAGTAAAAAGGAGCAAATAAATAAGGTAGATAAACTCGAAAAGGAACTTGGTAAATTAGAGCAAGATCTAATGGCGAATAAAATTGATACGCTATCGGGGTTACGCTCTGCAATTAATTCAGTAGAAATAAGGATTAAAAACAATCTTTATTTAGACACTATTAATATGGCCTTGGGGAAAAAAATGGACGATTATAAGCGAATGAGAAGATCTTTGGGTCCCATTGGCAAATCGTTTGAACAACTCAAAACGGGTGTAATTGAAGAAAAAGAAGCGCTAAAAAATTTAAAGTTGGATATTCAAAATGGAGAAGGGGAAAGGAATTTGTATGATCAGCACATTACCTTCGAATCAACTAAAATCAAGCAATTGAACACGCTCCTAATTTCTTATAAAGGAAGCAAATCCGAAGCGATGGAAGTATTCAGCCGTCTTCATAAAGAACTTGATTCATTGTCAATGACATTGATAAATTCTAGAAATGATTAGTAAAACCCTGCTTTTTTTGGTCCTACTATGTTTTAGTTTGTCTATCGTTGCACAAACCGATTCCGATTCTAAATTGGCGCAATATTATTATGACAACGGAGAATTCGATAAAGCGCTTACCTACTATGAAAAAATATATGATAATGATCAAAGCAAACTAATTTTTAATCGATATGTTGATTGTCTCCTTCAAACGAAGGATCTAAAAAAGGCTGAGAAAACAATTAAAAAGCAAATTTCGCTGAATCAGAAAGACCTATCGCTTCAACTACAACTGGCTAGTTTTTATGAGCTCAACGATGAGGCCAGCAAATCAAAGAAAGTATACAATGAAGTCATTGATCAAGCAGCTAAAAATCCAACGAGTACAACAGAAGTTTTTCGCATTTTACTTAAAGAAAACAAGACGGATTTAGCAAAGGATATGTTAGTGAAAGCGAGTAAATTAATGCCAGAATACCCTTTTCAATTACTCTATGCTGAACTATATGGCGCATTAGGAGACAACAAAAAACTAATCGAATCCTACCTTGACTTATTAGATAAATACCCAGAATATCAAGAGGCAGTTCAACTTTCTTTAAGTGCGCGATTTGATTTTGCTGAAAACGCAAGCGATTTAGCCTTGGTTAAAACAGCTTTTTTGGAAAAAATTCAAAAGCCAAATAGTCACCTGGTTTTTAATGAGATGTTGATCTGGTTGTTTTTACAAAGCAAAAATTTTTCCGCAGCCTTTATTCAGGTTGTGGCATTGGATAAGCAAGTTCAAAGCATGGGCGGAAGGGTATTGGATTTAGGAAAAATATGTGTGGAGAATGAAAGTTTTGAAATGGCACGAAAATGCTTTCAATATGTTATCAATTTGGGCATTGAGCCTCCCTATTATTATGAGGCAGAAAGCGCTCTTTTAAATACTCGGTATATTGAACTTACTCAATACAGGGTTTATAGTAACGAGGAATTAGAAACAACGCTAAAAGAATATAAGACGGTAATTGACAGAGTAGCCAATCCAAGAAAGTCCATTAACGCTGTTTTAGAATATACTAAGATAATGGCTTTTTATGCCGGAAAGAAAGCGCAAGCAATAGAAATATTGGAGCAATATACCAATACCCCAGGGCTTTCGGATCTTTATAAAGCGCTTGTGAAAATGTTATTGGCGGATGTTTATGTCTTGTCAGGTAGAATTTGGGACGCATCCATTCTTTACATGCAAATTGATAGCGACTTTAAGTTTGATGTAATTGGTAATGAAGCAAAATATAAGAACGCGCGCGTTTTTTACTTTGATGGGGAATTTGATTATGCGCAGTCTCAATTAAATGTGCTAAAAGAATCAACATCTAAATTAATAGCAAATGATGCTCTTCAGCTATCTGTTGCGATTACAGATAATTTTGGATTAGACAGTAATTATCAAGCCATGATGTGGTATGCCACTGCCGAATTGTTTATCGAGCAAAATCAATTAGATAGCGCCTTTTATTTATTTGACAGCATTCAATTAAATTATCCTTTCCATTCACTCAATGATGAAATTCTTTTTAAGAAAGGTCAAGCGATGGAACGGCAAAAAAAATGGCCGGAAGCGTGTGTATACTATGAAAAAATAATAAGTAAATATCCAACAGATATATTAGGTGATGATGCGATGTATAGACTCGCGAAAATCAACGACTTATATTTTAAAGACAAAGAAAAAGCGCTGCTGTATTACAAAGATATTTTATTCAACTACTCTAATAGTCTTTATTCGGATGAGTCACGAAAAAAAGTGCGCGAATTTCGAGGAGACAAAGTGCTTTCGGACTAATGCACGTTTTTTTACGGTAGCTCTCTTGTAAAAGAAGGAATACCTGTGATGTCCATACCCGTTATAAGTAAGTGTATATCATGAGTGCCTTCATAGGTGAGAACGGATTCTAGATTGGCCATGTGCCGCATCATTGAATACTCACTTGTTATGCCCATTCCACCGTGAATTTGCCTAGCTTCACGTGCAATATCTAAGGCGATTTCTACATTATTCCTCTTTGCCATTGAAATCTGACCGGTTGTCGCTTTTCCTTCATTACGCAATTGACCAAGTCTAAAAGTCAATAGTTGTGCTTTGGTTATTTCTGTTAACATTTCAGCAAGTTTTTTCTGAACCAACTGAAACGATCCAATTGGAACCCCAAACTGAATTCTTTCTTTTGAATAACGAACGGCTTGGTCGTAACAATCCATGGCAGCGCCTAAGGCACCCCATGCAATACCAAAACGCGCAGAGTCAAGACAGCTCAAAGGAGCCCCTAAACCCGAACGATTCGGTAAAATATTACTTTTAGGAACCCTAACATTTTCAAAAATTAATTCACCTGTGGATGATGCTCTTAAAGATAGTTTTCCATGCATTTCTGGCGTAGAAAAACCTTCCATTCCTCGCTCAACGATTAAACCGTGAATTCTACCAGACTCATCTTTCGCCCAAACAACTGCTATGTGTGCAAATGGTGCATTGGAGATCCACATTTTAGCACCATTTAGGATAACATGGTCGCCATCTTCCTTAAAATTAGAAAGCATTCCGCCAGGATTCGAACCAAAGTCTGGTTCTGTTAATCCAAAACAACCCATCATTTCTCCCGTGGCAAGTTTGGGCAAAAATCGCAATTTCTGCTCTTCAGAACCATATTTCCAAATTGGGTACATCACCAATGAAGATTGAACAGAAGCAGTTGAACGCAAGCCTGAATCGCAGCGTTCCAATTCTTGCATAATGATTCCGTATGAAATATGATCAAGCCCAGCCCCACCATATTCAACAGGGATATAAGGTCCAAAAGCACCAATTTCACCAAGTCCCGACAAAAGATGCATTGGGAAAGTAGCTTTTTCGTAATGCTCTTCTATTATAGGCGAAACTTCTTTTTTAACCCATTCTCTTGCGGTATCTCGAATTAACTTTTGTTCATCGGAATAAAGATCGTCTAAGTGAAAGTAATCTGGGTGCTTAAATTGGTCTGTTTTCATACCATGAATTTTAGAGTACAAAAGTAATCAATAAATAAAATTTATTTTCAAGTAGTTTCTATTTAATTTTGCAATTAATTAAACTTTCGTTTTTAATGGACCAATCGTTAGCATTGCATCTTCGTGAAACACAGCTTTCTTATGAATGGCTCTTTGCCTGTACTTTTTCATTGCTTCTTTTGGCGATCGCGTATGTCCGTCAGGACAATCTAATTCGCTTAGTTTTAATTGGTTTTGTAAAACTTCAAAAAGAAGATTCCTTTAATAGTGAAAGTGAGCGCATGGGGCCTGCAATATTTTGGATTTTAACCTTAAATTTTGTGGTTGGAGCGTCTTTGGCACTTACTTTTGTTCTCGAACAGATCTTCCCGGCTGTTAATCTCCATCCAATTTTGGCCGCAGTTCCCCTCGTTTTTTTAATCTATTGGAATGCTGGACAGTGGGTCATTTTTGCCTTGGTTGGCAACCACCCCATCATAAGACAATTAAAACAGCATTTAAGATTTTCCATTTCTTTGGGGGGGGTGTTTTTCTTGTTTGCAGCGATTGTTTTTTCATTAAATCAATCCTTAAGCAATATTGCCGTAGCGGTTATTTTTTCAGGGTTCCTTTTGATGAATCTCAATAGAATTTTTAAAGGAGTTATATCCGCCCTTGCTATGACTATTCCGTGGTATTACATTTTTATGTACTTTTGCCTCGTAGAAATTTTACCATTAGTAGCAATTTTTGTTTTTTACGGTGATAGTTTGTCTGCATTTGTTAAGTAGCGACCTTTAAATTTTAAGACTTGGCAATAAAAACAATATTAGTGTCTCAACCTCAACCCGAAGGTGATAAATCACCCTATTTCGAGTTGGCGGCTAAATACAAAATCAAGATTGATTTTCGACCTTTTATTAAGGTGGAAGGAGTTTCTGTAAAGGAATTTCGCTCACAAAAAATAAACTTAAATGAATTCACGGCGATAATAATCACCTCTAAAGTAGCGGTAGACCACTTCTTTAGAATTGCCGAAGAATCTAGATTTGAGGTGCCTGAATCAATGAAATATTTTTGTATTTCTGAAGCAGTGGCACTTTATTTACAAAAATACGTTGCGTTCAGAAAGCGTAAAATTTTCTTCGGGAAACAAACCATTGAGGAGCTTGTAGATGTAATGGCAAAGCATAAAACAGAAAAGTTTTTACTGCCTTGCACTGATATTTTAAGGGATAATATTCCTCAAACACTCGAGCAGCACAAAATGCAGTTTTTTAAAACTATTTTATATCGAACAGTTGCGGCAGACCTTTCTGATTTAGAAAATGTATATTATGACCTATTGGTGTTTTTCAGTCCCGGAGGAATTGAGTCACTTTTTGTTAATTTCCCTGACTTTAAACAAAATAACACCGCTATTGCTGCATTTGGACCAACCACCGCCATGGCCGTTAACAAGCACAATTTACGCCTTGATGTTCAAGCGCCTCATCCCAAGGCCCCATCAATGGTTGGGGCAATTGAGCTTTTTATCTTAGAGCAACTCAAGAAAAAGTAATCGGCATACTTTTGAGCTGAAAAGCCGAATTCTTCCCGATAAACACCTATATTTTTTTATTTTAGTTTTGAGTTGTTTAAAAAAACATTAAATTTACATCAACTTAAAAACTTATTAAAAATGAAAAAACTTTTACTCTCAGCCTTGTTGTTATCTGCAACATCTGCTACGACTTTTGCTCAATTAGCACCTGGTAGCGTTGCTCCAGACTTTACGGTTAGTGCTTATCAGCCTTGGTTGTCTACCGCTGGAATGACAAACAACGGTTCTTACAAATTGTATGACTATCTTGATGCTGGTTATACAGTTATTTTGGATGTTTCAGCAACGTGGTGTGGTCCATGTTGGAGTTATCATTTATCAGGCGCATTAGAAGATGCATATGCTGCACACGGACCTGCAGGTTATCCAGGTGTTTCTTCTACAACCACAGATGATCTTATGGTTATTTGGATAGAGGGTGATGGAGCAACCGCAGATGCTACTATGTTAGACGGTTCAGGTACTATTGGTAATTGGATTAATCCTAATGCCGCTGGAGAGATTCAGTTTCCAATGGCAAATCCAATCACTGCAACAGCAAATTCTATCAACACAAATTTTAATATTGGCTATTTTCCAACAATTTACAAAATTTGTCCAAATCGTATAGTTTCAGAAATTGGACAAGCAACAGCAGCAGCAATCTATACTTCAATTGCTTCTTGCCCGCCTCCAGCTTCAAACCCTGCTGACGTTTCCGCTCTTTCTTATGCTGGATCTTTAGTTCATTGCCAAGGTGCATATACTCCAATGGTGAAGATTCAAAATAATGGCACGAGCCCTTTAACTGCTGCAACGGTTACTGTAACTCAAGGAGGAACAACAGTTTCCACCGGAACATATTCAGGAAGTTTAGCTACTTACGGTGTTGCAACAGTTAATTGCACACCAATTGCAAGTTTTATGGGTGGCGCTTTGGTTGTTACGGTTACTACAACTGGTGATGCCAACGTAGCAAACAATGGTGTAAATGCTTCCGTTTCAACAGCTTTAGTTGCTTCTAATCAGTATGTAACAGTAAACCTTACTACAGATCAATATGCTGATGAAACTTCTTGGACAATTAAAAATGCTGCTGGAACAACTGTAGCTTCAGGTAGTGGTTTTGGACCAAATTTAGGCGCTGCAGGTCAAACAGTAGAAACACCAGTTCAGGCTAATTTAACGCCAAACACGTGTTATACATTTGAGATTCTTGACGTTTACGGTGATGGAATTTGCTGTCAATATGGAAACGGTGCATACTCTATTGTTGATGCATCTGGAGCGACTTTAGCTTCTGGAGGAACGTTTGGAGATAGCGAGCAAAAAGTATTCAAAACAGGTGTTGCAGGTTTAAATGAAATGGAAACAATCGCATTGAATGTATTCCCTAACCCAGCATCTGATTTAGTTAATGTTTCTTTTGAAGCAAACAACAATGATTTTTCAGTTTCATTAGTTGACATTCAAGGAAGAACAATTGTTTCTAAATCATTTACAAACTTAGTAGGTTCTCAATTGGTATCTTTCTCAACAGAAGATATTGCAAAAGGAAGTTACATCGTTACCGTTACTTCAAATGGAGCGACAACTACAAAAAATGTTGTTGTTAGATAATCTAACAATTAATGCATTGAAAAAGGGGAGCTTGCTCCCCTTTTTTTGTTTAACACGATTCGGTTTTTATTAATAAAGGAAATTACTGTAGGGGTAGCGGATGCTAAAAACCGACTTTACCTCTTCATAAATTACAGATTTCAACTCCTCAATATTGTCTTTTTCGGTCGCAGAAATAAAAACACATTTAGTTTTTTGCATTTTAGCCATCCATGATTTTTTAAGAACTTCGATGCTATTAATCGTCTCGTCTTCATCACCATCTAACTCTTTTGGTGCAAAAGCGTCAATTTTATTAAACACAAGAATGCTGGGTTTTTCTGTATTATCAATTTCATGAAGTGTTTCATTCACAACATTAAACTGTTCTTCAAAGTTTGGATGTGATAGATCTAAAACATGCACGAGAATATCAGCCTCTCTTACTTCATCTAATGTAGATTTAAAAGACTCGACTAACTGTTGTGGCAATTTACGAATGAATCCAACCGTATCGGTGAGTAAGAAGGGTAGATTTTCTATCACTACTTTTCTTACCGTAGTATCTAAGGTCGCAAAGAGTTTGTTTTCAGCAAATACATCTGATTTAGCCAATAAATTCATAAGTGTGCTCTTCCCAACATTGGTATATCCAACAAGTGCTACACGCACCAGTTGCCCACGATTTCCTCGCTGAATGGTCATTTGTTTATCAATGTCTTGGAGCCGTTCTTTCATTAATGAAATACGCATCTGAATAATTCGACGATCTGTTTCAATTTGCGACTCTCCTGGTCCACGAAGTCCTATACCACCTTTTTGCCGTTCGAGGTGTGTCCACATGCGTGTTAATCGCGGGAGCATGTATTGAAGTTGGGCTAATTCTACCTGTGTTTTAGAATGGAAACTGCTGGCCCGACTTGCGAATATGTCAAGAATTAGGATAGGCCTATCAAGCACTTTGCATTCTAATTCCCGTTCTATGTTACGCAATTGCGAGGGCGATAATTCATCGTCGAAAATCACTAATTCAATGTCGCTTGCTTTAATGTACTCTCTGATTTCCTCTAATTTTCCTTTACCAACATAGGTCTTTGGATTAGGAAAGGTCAATCGTTGCATGAAGGTGCGTTGTGTGGTAGCGCCAGCTGTTTCGGCCAAGAAGGAAAGCTCGTCTAAATATTCAATCGCAATTGCTTCGGTGATATCTGCGCTGATGACACCAACCAAAACACAGGCTTCTTCATTCGGAACAGACGTATCATATCCTTCTGTCAATGTCTTAATTTTTTAACATGATTAATAACTAACTGTATGTTTTCGTTATTTCCAAGTAATTCTTTCATTGGCGGCATTCCATTTTTTCCTTCTGTAATTATTTTCGTGAGTGCCGCATCATCTAATCTTGACGCGGTTAAATCTTTCGCTCCCGAAGCCCCTAATTTTCCGTCATCACCATGGCAAGCTGCACAATGCATAATGAACAAATTTTCACCGACCACTTCCGGTGTTTCGGGTGCCGCAGGCTTAACATTATCGCCAGAAGAAGAGCAACCTACCAATAAAAGTAAGCAAGAACAGATATAAATAATCCTTATATCCATCCTCCACCAAGATTTGCCCTAAATGGCCAAGGAATAGATAAAAGAATAATGATTAATCCTATCGAATAAAATAAGCGGATCACTTTAAATTTATCCGCATCATTTTCTTTTCTTTTCGCTTTGCTGTATCCGATGGTTATTAAAATAATAGCCAATAACATACCGGCCAAATGTTCCATGCCATAAAAACGGAGCAATGGCTCTTTCATCCATCCAGCGGAAAATTGAACTTTCGCGGATGTGAAGTATTGAATCAATCCGATTACCAATTGAATGTGTAGGGTCACCATGGCAAATAGGTTAATCAGTTTATGCTTTTTTTCAAAGTGTTTAGCTGAAAAGGCATTGGCAATAGCCCAAATTAATAAGATTAGGGCAATCCACCTTAATCCTGAGTGTAAGTGATTGATGATTTCCATACGTTTAATCGTTAAGTTTTAATACTGCAAGAAAAGCTTCTTGAGGAACTTCTACACGTCCCACTTGTCGCATTCTTTTTTTACCTTCTTTTTGTTTTTCTAATAATTTTCTTTTTCTGGAGATGTCGCCACCGTAACATTTTGCGGTAACATCTTTTCTAAGCGCTTTTATGGTTTCCCGGGCAATAATTTTTGCGCCAATTGCCGCTTGAATAGGAATTTCGAACTGTTGGCGAGGGATCAACTCTTTTAATTTTATACAGATCCTTTTTCCTAAATCAAAGGCATTACTCCTATGTACTAAAGCAGAAAGCGCATCTACCTGCTCAGCATTTAACATTAAATCTAATTTGATTAAGTCAGATTCTCGGTAGCCAATCGGATGATAATCAAAGGAGGCATAGCCACGAGACACAGACTTCAGTCGATCATAAAAATCGAATACAATTTCGGCTAATGGCATCTCAAAAGAGATTTCAACACGATCTTGGGTTAAATAAACTTGGTTTTTTAACTCGCCTCGTTTTTCTATGCAAAGCGTCATTATTGAGCCAACATATTCTGTTTTGGTAATAACTTGTGCTGAAATGTATGGTTCTTCAATGCGATCCATTCCAGATGGGTCAGGCAATTCAGATGGATTATTGACAATCAACATCTTTTCGGGGTCCTTTTTCATATAGGACTTGTAGGAAACGTTCGGAACAGTTGTTATGACGGTCATATTGAATTCTCTTTCAAGTCGCTCTTGAATAATTTCCATGTGCAACATTCCCAAAAAGCCACATCGAAAACCAAAACCCAGGGCTTGTGAAGACTCTGGTTCAAAAATCAAGGAGGAATCATTAAGTTGTAATTTTTCCATAGAATACCTTAGTTCTTCATAATCCTCTGTATCCACAGGATAAATACCAGCAAAAACCATTGGTTTAACGTCTTCAAATCCTTTTATGGCTATTTCACATGGATTATCAGATCCGGTAATGGTGTCGCCAACTTTGACTTCATTTGCCTGTTTGATGCCGGATATAATATAACCAACATCTCCAGCACGGACCTCTTTTCTAGGAGACAACTCCATTTTAAGAATCCCAATTTCATCGGCATTATAATCTCTACCAGAATTCATAAAGCGAATCTTTTGGCCCTTTTTGATAACTCCGTTTCGAATTCTGTAATAGGCAATAATTCCTCTAAACGAATTAAATACAGAATCAAAAATCATAGCTTGCAGTGGTGCATTCTCATCACCTTTGGGTGGCGGAATACGATTAATTACGGCTGAAAGGATATCTTCCACACCTAATCCGGTTTTTCCTGAAGCTTGAATGATTTCGCTTATATCACAACCGATTAATTCAATTATTTGATCAGAAACCTCTTCAGGCATGGCCCCAGGCAAATCCATTTTATTTAAAATGGGAATGATTTCCAAATCGTGTTCTAAGGCTAAATATAAATTAGAAATAGTTTGTGCTTCTATTCCTTGAGAGGCATCAACGATTAATAGCGCTCCTTCACAAGCGGCAATTGAACGAGAAACTTCGTATGAAAAATCAACGTGCCCAGGCGTGTCAATTAAATTAAGAATATAGTCCTGCCCGTCTTTAGAATAATTCATTTGAATAGCATGACTCTTAATCGTAATTCCACGCTCTCGCTCCAAATCCATATCGTCAAGGGCTTGCGCTTTCATGTCCCTGTCGGAAATGGTCCCCGTTGTTTGAAGTAGCCGATCTGCCAGGGTGCTTTTTCCGTGATCAATATGCGCAATAATGCAAAAATTTCGAATGTTTTTCATACAGTTGCAAAATTACGATTAAAGCAACAAAGGGCAACTTGCTTTATCGAATAATATTAACATGGCCCATCATTAATAACTCTTGAAGATTATTAGGTCTATAAAAAAGTTTCCAGGTATACACACCACTTTGACAATCGACACCCTGGTATTTTCCATCCCAGGAAAAGTCTAAATCTTCTGAGCTAAATACAAGTTCACCCCATCGGTTAAAAACGTCTATTTTAATCCATTCTACCCCGACAAAAGAACCAGAGAAAAAATCGTTGATTCTATTTTCATCCGGGATAAAAGTATTTGGGATATAAATGTAAAATTCTTCTTGAATGAAAATCGGCTTGGTTATACTGTCCTTACAACCGTTGATGTCTGTTGCAAATAAGGTAACATAATAAGTGCCTTCAGTGCCATATGTATGGACAGGGTGAATATCGTATGATGTCCCGCCATCACCAAATTGCCAAGTATAGCCATAGCCATTTTGAGTTTGGTTCAAGAATGAAATAGGTAGTCCTTCAGTAATTGAATTACTCATAATCATAAAATTAGCCACGGGCTTTACAACAAGAACCTGACAAAAACCGCTGACAGTAAAGGATTGGCATTCATCGGAAACGATTACTTGATAGACCGAGCTAGCGGTGGGATGCACCCAAATACCTGTACTCGTTTCTCCAGTTAAGGGCCAGAAAAAATAATGATTACCATAGCCGCCGGTTGCACTTGCAGATATGTATGCACTATCACCGATACAAATTTTAATTACAGGGCTTGTGCTCACTAATAATGGAGGACTTGAGATGGTATAGGTAATCGTATCCGACAAAGTTTCCCCACAATTATCGACAACCGTAACGACATAAACACTTGTTGCCGAAGGGTTCGCAATCAAGCTGTCTAATGTTCCCACAACACTATTATTTTTTTTCCATGTGAAGCTATATGATCCAGCACCTCCAGATGGGTATGCGTAGAGTGTTTGAGGCAAGTAAGGACAAATTTCAACAATATCATTTGAAACACTTAGTGATAAGGGAGCATAAACAGGGACAGTAATGATGGCAGAATCAGAAATCGTTTGTCCAGAACAATTATCATTAATAGTAAGAAACACGGTAGAGGATGAATTAGCAACAATTGAAATGGAATTTGTACTTGCTCCAGTGCTCCAGATGTAAGTGTATGGGGGAATGCCTCCAGATAATGTTGGCGTAATACTGACGACATTACCGGGACAAAGAACTGCAGCGTCCGGGAGAGATAAGACTAAAGGCATTACATCTTGAATGAAAAGGGTGAGTGGAATTGGGGTTAGATTACCACAAGGATCTGTTACACCAAAATTCATAATTATACTTTCTAATCCTTCGGTTAGATTATCCGCTAATGGATTAATCGTGAAAGAAACCGAGCTTTGACCTGCGGGAAAATTTATGCTGTTAGGTATCCCGGAATAGTCGAGCATGTTTTGGGCTGAGCCACTGATGACAATGGGAATAGTTAAAGCTGTATTGATGTTATTACTTCTTTGTATGGTGACCGTGCTCGTTACACATCCCTCGGCCATCCACGCGGGATCTTGATAAACTTGTTGAGACATAGTATAGGAAATACTTACAGGAGTTATGGAGCTCAGGCTATTTGCCTCTAGGAATATTCCCGAATCCCAACTTCCATCGCCAACATCAGCAATCGCGATTATTAAATGATAGGTTTGTCCACATTGAACTTGAGAAATAGCTTCAAGCACCTCTGTAAAGCCATCATACTGAATATAGAATGGTGAACCATTATATGGAGCCATATTACCATCCCCATTGGCATTAAAGTATTGAGGATTGGTAATTGCATTGACATTGTTTATAGATACAATACCCCCATTATTTGGAAGCTTAGCAATATTTTGCATGCCAACTATTCCTGGACCAGAAATAAAAAAACCAAAGACGTCATTATATCCTGAGTTGTTAGGTGGAGCGAATTCAGGGTATTCATCTGAACCGAACACATATTTAAATTTAACCGTGTCTGAAAAGGGAATGAAGTCAAATTCTAAAATCGCAGCATTATACGTTGGTGTATTACCAATAAGATTAGAGAGCAATCCTGACCCACCAATATTATTATCCATTCCGCAACTCGCCAAGTTATTAGGGCCATGTGGTCCAGAACCATTATTTAATACTGTTCCGGTAGTCATTACAAGCCCTTGGTTTATTCCGAGGTTTGTACCTGCAGCGGTAAATGAGCCAATGGCAGCATTACTGCCATTAAACATGATGTTCGAAACCGTAACGCCTTGTCCTAACAATACGTTTTGAACCAAGCTTTGAGGTGGCTGAGCCGTATTTGTAATTAATTGCCCTTGAACCCTTGTAAATACAAGAATTATAAAGATTATTAATAAATATGGGTATAGGGCAGCACGCATGGGATTTAATAACGCAATTTACAGCAAAACGTTGTCGTTTTTATGGGTTTATTTTATGTTTATTCCTTGAAGCGCACAAAATTTTGCATAGAAACCATTTTGTTTAAGCAAATCTAGGTGATTACCTCGCTCAACAATCTCGCCTTTAGATAAAACGATGATTTGTTCTGCATTGATAATGGTGCTTAATCGATGAGCGATGATAAAGGTTGTTTTTCCGACCATGATTCGCTCTAATGCCTCCTGAACAAGTTGTTCTGATTCTGTATCTAATGCAGAAGTAGCCTCATCTAAAATTAAGATTTTAGGGTCTAAATAAATTGCTCTCGCAATGCTTAAGCGTTGTTTTTGACCCCCTGAAAGTTTATTTCCTCGCTCTCCGATTACGGTGTCAAAACCATCTCCTAATTCCATAATAAAGTCATATGCATTAGCATTTTTTGCTGCTTGTATCACCTTTTCATGGGACGGATTCTCATCACCGAAGGCAATGTTTTCTGTAATACTTGAATTAAATAAAATCGATTCCTGCGAAACAATACCAATTAAATTTCTCAATGAATGAATTGTTAAGTCTCTAATGTTAAGCCCATCAATTGTGATTTCTCCTGATTCCACATCGTAAAAACGAGGCAGTAAATCCATCATGGTTGATTTTCCACTGCCAGATTCGCCCACCAAGGCGATAGTACTGCCTTTTTTAACAGAAAGATTGATTGATTTTAGGATACTTTCTTGTCCGTAACGGAACGATACGTTTTTATATTCTACCCCCAATGTTACGTCATCTATTCTTACTGCATTTTCTTTTTCAACTATTTTTTCGTCTTCTTGGATAATGTCATTGATTCTATCTAAAGAAACTTTTGCCTTGGTCATGTTTGCAATCGAAGAAGAGATTCCCTGAATAGGCCGAAGTAATTGAGAGAAAACAATAATAAAAGTCATAAATACCTCACCGGTTAGTCCAGCACCTTTATTGTCCAGAATAAGCCCGCCGCCAAACCAAACCAAACAAAGCATTACCATTGCCCCTAAGGTTTCGTTGAGGAGTGGGGAAAGATCTTTTTTTCGAAACGTTTTTGTTATAAGCTTTTGATGAGTAAGATTAATTTTCTCGAATCCTTTTAATATGAATGCATTTGCATTAAACGCTTTAATAATACGAATACCAGATAAAGCCTCTTCCATCGCAGAGAAAAGTAGTCCGGTTTGCTCTTGTCCTGCCTTTGCAGTTCTTTTTAAACTTTTCCCAATACTAGAAATAACGAAAGCCGATATTGGCAATAAAAACAATGAAATTAAGGTCAGCTCAGGGCTTAGATAGACTAGTGAAACAATATTTATGGCAACTGCAATGGGTTCTCGAAACAAAAGCTCTAACATACTTACAACGGCGATTTCTACCTCCCCAACATCACT
>Ga0208858_1000110_pt1 | contig 19307 bp, 16 predicted proteins | sample LakMenEpi16Nov12_FD_150704 | JGI IMG/M metagenome (GOLD analysis project Ga0208858, IMG submission 150704) | Freshwater microbial communities from Lake Mendota, WI - 16NOV2012 deep hole epilimnion (SPAdes) | ecosystem: Environmental > Aquatic > Freshwater > Lake > Epilimnion/Euphotic zone ...
CGGTTCGTCTACCATGTTCGTATATTCTACAGGAAACGGGGTGAATGGCTTTACCTTAGACACTGCATTAAATAAATTTTTCTTGTCTCATTCGATGATGAAGATGCCCGAAATGGGCCGTTATTACGCGATGAACGAGGGCAATATTAATGAATGTGAGCCGGCATTAAAAGACTATATCGCTTATTGCCAAAGTCATCAAAATGATTTTAACGGCCCTTATTCCGGTCGCTACATAGGTTCGCTAGTGGCTGATTTTCATCGTAATTTAATAAAGGGAGGAATTTATATTTATCCTGCTGTCTCCGCTCATCCCGCGGGCAGATTGCGCTTGTTGTATGAGTGTAATCCCCTGGCTTTTATAGCGGAACAAGCTGGTGGTCTTGCAACAACAGGTAGGGAAAGGATCCTGAGCATCCAGCCACAGCAACTGCATCAACGGGTCCCTTATTTTATTGGATCAAAAAGCATGGTTCAAAAAGCCATGAGTTTTCTAAAATAGCCCCTTTTTTTTATTTTAATGTATTGCCCCTTAATTAAGATTGGGTAATTTTGCAGCCACGAATGGAACGCAAGCAATTCCTGCATGTTTTTAAATCATTTTCCCCTGTCGAACAAACTGCTCAAGCATTGTTTCGACCTAGAGCACGCGTCCAATGGTCTGGATTGGTCGGTTCTGCAACAAGTGTTTGCGCGACTGCGGTAGCCGATCAAGTCCCGGGAAATCATGTTTTTATTCTTGGCGACAAAGAACAAGCTGCTTATTTTTTAAATGATCTTCAGGGACTTTACCCATCAGATAAACGGGTACATTTTTATCCTGCATCCTATCGCTTACCTTATCAAGTAGAGGCTATTGATAATGCCAATGTGGTTGCTAGAGCAGAGGTATTAGCTCGAATTTCTAAAGGCAAAAACACTTGGGTTATTACCTATCCAGAAGCTTTATTCGAGAAGGTTCCAACGCAACAAAACCTAATAGAAAATACATTTCGCGTAGAGGTAGGTAAATCATATGCTATTGATTTCTTGAATGATTTACTCATCGAATACCAGTTTGACCGAGTTGACTTTGTTTACGAACCTGGTCAGTTTGCTATTCGGGGTGGTATTGTTGATGTTTTTTCTTTTTCGAATGATTTTCCGTTCCGAATAGAATTCTTCGGCGATGAGGTAGAATCGATCAGAACCTTTGATGCTGCTAATCAATTGTCACTATCCAAGCATGTTTCCTTGTCGATCATACCAAATATTCAAGGTCAAATGGTTCAAAACGGCATAGGATCCTTCTTTTCCTTTTTAGGGATGTCCACTAAAGTGTGGCTAAGTTCATACGAACGTCTCGAAGATGCCTTGCATAAGGGTTTTGAAAAAGCAAAAGACGCCTTTAAAAAAATCACGATTAGTCCGCTTGATTCAGCCCCTGAAGCCCTTTTTTTATCCCCAATGGAATTAAAGGACAACCTAGCGGCGCTTTCTATTATTGAATTTGGGCCAGTCTATCATTTTCCAGCTAGCGATAAAATAAGCTTCGATTTCTTACCGCAGCCCAGTTTTAATAAGAATTTTGATCTGTTGAAAGCAGATCTATTACAGAAGCAAGAAAGTGGGTTTTTAAATATTATTTTTTCCAATCAAGCTCAGCAAATTGAACGCCTTTTTCAAGTATTCGAGGATATTGGTGGAGGGGTTAATTTTGAACCAATGGACTTTGCTCTTCAAGAAGGATTTGTCTGCCCAACTGTAAAAATGGTTTGTTATACTGATCACCAAATTTTCGATCGCTATCATCGTTTTCGCTTAAAAGAAGGGTTTCGTCAAACCAAACAAGCACTCACCTTAAAAGAAATTTACAATCTTCAAAAGGGCGACTATGTAACACATATCGACCACGGTGTTGGGCAGTTTTCGGGATTGGAAACGATAGATGTAAACGGAAAGCCACAAGAAGCCATTCGGCTTTTATACAAAGATGGCGATGTATTGTATGTAGGGATTCACTCCCTTCATCGTATTTCTAAGTTTACTGGAAAAGATGGTGCGGTTCCCAAAATGAATAAATTAGGTACTCAAGCGTGGGCTACGTTAAAGAATAAAACCAAGAAAAAAATCAAAGAATTAGCCTTTGATCTAATACAATTATATGCAAAACGGCGCTCACAGCCGGGCTTTGCTTTTTCGCAAGACAACTACCTTCAAAATGAATTGACCGCTTCTTTTATGTACGAAGATACGCCCGATCAAAATAAGGCAAGTCTCGATGTAATTAAGGACATGGAATCCAATACACCCATGGACCGATTGATTTGTGGAGATGTCGGCTTTGGTAAAACAGAAGTCGCTGTTAGGGCCGCATTTAAAGCCGTGTGTGATAGTAAACAAGTCGCTATCTTAGTTCCAACTACTATTTTATCCATGCAGCATTACCGTAGTTTTAAGGAGAGACTAAAAGATTTTCCATGTACTGTTGATTATGTTAACCGCTTTAAGTCGGCCAAAGAAACAAGTGAAACATTAAAGAAGTTGGCCAGTGGTAAAATTGACATCCTCATTGGCACCCACGCTTTGGTTTCTGAAAAGGTGAAGTTCAAAGATTTGGGCTTGATGATTATTGATGAAGAGCAGAAATTTGGTGTTTCGGTGAAAGATAAATTAAAAACATTGAGAACCTCTGTTGATACCTTAACGCTTACCGCAACGCCAATTCCACGAACGCTGCAGTTTTCATTGATGGGAGCACGCGATTTGAGCATCATCAATACGCCACCACCGAACCGACAACCGGTACTTACAGAGGTGATTTCTTTTAACGAAGAGACTATACGTGACGCTATTGCTTACGAAGTTACTCGAGGTGGACAGGTATTTTTTGTGAATAATCGCTTATCCAATATTAAAGAAATTTCTGGAATGATTCAGCGCCTATGTCCTGGTGTTCGCGTCGCTATTGGTCATGGGCAAATGGATGGCAAACAGCTAGAGAAAGTAATGATGGACTTTATCGATAGTAAATATGATGTGTTGATAGCGACTACCATAATCGAATCCGGGATTGATATTTCTAATGCAAATACGATTATTATCAACGACGCAAATCAATTTGGATTGAGTGATCTTCACCAACTTCGCGGCAGGGTAGGCCGTTCAAATAAAAAAGGATTTTGTTACCTTATTGCCCCCAAATTTAGCCTCTTAACCTCCGAGGCTCGCAAACGCTTAGAAGCATTAGTTCAATTTTCCGATTTAGGGGCAGGTTTCAATATCGCTATGAAAGACTTAGACATTCGAGGGGCAGGAAATATGTTGGGAGGTGAACAAAGTGGGTTTATCTCTGAAATTGGTTTTGAAATGTATCAAAAGATCTTGAATGAAGCCATGCAAGAATTAAAAGACACCGAGTTTAAGGAATTATTTGATGATCGGCAGACCGATACCTTTGGGTCTTTTGTGAGCGATTGTATTTTTGAAACCGATATGGAAGTTCGTATTCCAGATGATTATGTAAATAATGTAACGGAACGTCTTAGTTTATATCAAGCACTTGATAATTTAAAAAACAAAGAAGATTTAGATCGTTTCTCAGTTGATTTAGTGGATCGTTTTGGACCCTTACCCAAAGCCGCAAAGGAGCTCCTGTTTTCTTTCGAATTACGTTGGTTGGCCCAAGAGTTAGGCATGGAACGCTTAGTGATTAAAAGTGAAAAATTGGTAGGGTATTTTATTTCGAATCCACAATCTTCTTTTTACGAAACCGAAACATTTACCTTGTTACTCAACAAAATCATGAGCATGGGCAAAGATTACCGCCTGGTACAAAACAATGATAAACTGCGCTTGGTCATCGAACCCGTTCGTCACATCAAAGATGCCTTTGAGAAAATGATGGGGTTAAAATAAATAGCGTCTTTCAGCTAGTCTTAGCATATGCCAAATTCAATGCGTTTTTAAAATCTGCTATTGCAAGGTCTAAATTAGAATGTTTCCCCCTCCTGAGGGGGATGAAGGGGGAGGATTTTCTTTGCTTTTTTTAGTTCAAGGAAAGTAACAAGAAAAGGAGCGGACTAGGCTAGCGGTTACTCCTTAATTATCTTAAATGTTCCTAGTTGCTTAGCTCCAACTTTAAAGAGATAGACGCCATTATATAGATTAGATAGATCTACTTCAGTTTCGATTGTAGTTAATTTACCTGACTTTATTTCCTTGCCTAATGCATCATAAATAATGAATTTTGAGCCTATTAGAGCAACATCAGATTTTACTATGATTTTCGAACTAGCAGGGTTAGGTGAAATCGAAATTTGTGCAGTTGTATTTTCGGAAATTCCTGTAAAGTTTAAGGTTAAATTTAAAGTAATAACGCTATCGCAACCATTGGCTGATGGAACAGTTTGGGTGTAGGTGCCACTTTGGGTGTAGGTTTGACCATTTAACGTATAGGAATCAAATGCGGTTTGGTTCTGGGTACCTGCCGCATTTTCTAGCACAGTTACCATGACTGTATCTGACCCTGAACAACCCAAAGAATCTGTTCCATTTACGGTATATGTCGCTGTTTGTGTTGGTGCAAATAACGCGCCATCTACTATATTATTATTCCACTGGTAGGCGCTACCGCCGCTACCGTTCAAGGTAACATTGTCTCCAGCACAAATGCTTTGGTCGAAACCGGCAGAAATAGCTTGTGAACCCAATTGTGAATCGTATAGGTCTTGAATTTCGCATTGCGTTAATACGCGGTTCCAGATACCTATGTCGTCGATTTTGCCAGAAAATGCATAAAGCCAACCCGGCGAAAAACCCAATGTCCCAATATAATGAATGGATGCATTAGCTGTATTTAATGAATTCACCGGATTAAAGTTTGATGAGTTTTGAATATGCCCATCCAGATATAATGCTATGTCATTGGTTCCTAATCCATTTAGCGGATATGTAACAAGAAGGTTGTGCCAACTTCCATCTGGAATATAAGTACACCTTCGATCACCATTTACATGCTCCACTCCAATATAAAACCCATCCATAAATAATCCAAATCTACCTCCAGAGTAATTATCACCGTATGAAAATAACGATCTAATTCCATTAGGATAAGGCATGGTATTTTGAAACCAAAGAGAAATAGTCCTTTCACTATTTCCAAAAGGAAAATTATTGAGTTGAGTAATGTCTGCGCCACTATTTAAATCTCCAAAGTATGATTTATTGGGAACCAAGTATCTATCTGTTGTATAAGAAGCATTGCCTTGAAAAACTACATTATTCCCATTGCCGCTTTCGTCGTTGGCATTGCCGTTAAAAGGCCACCAACCAACTAGGCCATTGGCAGGGACGTAGGTAGGAATTTGCGCGAAGACACTGAGTGAAAACAATGCAAATAAGGCGCTGAGCACTTGATTTTTCATGTTTGTGTGGTTTTTTTATCAAATATACAATTAGTTATGTATATACATAAATTCTAAGCGTAAAAAATAAGGCAACTTGCTTTCATGGTTGAAAATACGGATGAGGCCTTACTCAAACTGGTAGGTAGCAGAATAAAGTCCTTGCGGAAGGATCGAAAACTTTCTTTGCGTGATTTAGCCTACAAAATTGGTATGGAGCCTTCTAATTTGTCTGTCATTGAAAATGGAAAATCAAACCCACAACTCTTAACGTATGCGCGAATCTCAGCTACTCTTGGTATTCAACTAAGGGACCTCTTTGATATTGAATTTGATTTTCAACTCTTTATTGAAAAACCGACAGCCTATACCCCAAGAAAACATAGTTAAAACTGGTAAGTTTTGCTTCTCTCGGTACAACCCCAGCAAGCTGTGTCCACTCGATCAGCTTTATATAAGCTAGCCGAGTGCTTACCTCGATACTATTCCGCCAATCGAGTGGGCGCCATGGGCGATTGTATCGAGAGGGCGGAATCACTCGGTCAGCGGCGGACGAGGCTAGCGTTTGTATTTTAACGACAAACAGTAACATGAATACATTTTGATTCAGGGCAGAGTAGAATTTTCCCTTCCTTCTGCATTTCTGAGAGTACCTCTTGAAGAGCTTGAATTCCATAATTGCAATTTTTGGCACCGCTTTTAACATGCGTAATATCAAAAGCTACACCATACGAATGGGCAGATTTCCCTGGAGTTGCAGCGTTCGGGAAGCGTTTTCTAATTTTCTTTTGTTGCTCATCTGTTCGAGTCATGGAACTTATTACAAAATAACTCATTCGTTCACTTTTTAAGGTGATTTTTGCTCGAAATCGCCGCCCTAATTCATCTAACCTTTTTTTCGCAATGGGAATTAAAATGGCTTTGCTTTGCCCCAAGGGTTTTATTCCATACCCGTCGTTTTCCGGAACATTGACTAAATATCCTTTTTTAAGAAGTTTATTTTCCATCCTTTCATTCAAAATATACCGGTCATTGGAAATTTTCTGCGCCAATGGACGATGTTCTGAGGCATAATCATTTTTCTTTAATTCCAGTGATGACCAAGTGCAGGAACATCTTTCCTGGTTTCCATTTGGAATTTCTTTTTTGATTATTTCCTCTTCATTTTCATTAAAAAATTCATCCCTCGAAAGAAATCCAACAATTAATATAAAAAAAGAAATCAGGCCATAGGCACTCAATAGTAGGATGCTTTTTTCCCATTTTATCGTTTTTTTAGTAGTAGAAATCAATAAAATGACTGCGAATATAATTCCTCCAATAAACAGAAATTTGAAAACGAAGACAAGGCTCATATTTTTTAATTTAATTTAACTTAATTAAGTCTTATAAACTTAATGTCTAATTCTTTTCAACTTTACTTTGAATAGTCCACCCAATAAGGGCAGCTCTTTGTTTTGCGGCCTCTGCTTTTTCACCGATAAAAAGGGCATCGACTGTTTGGTTGAAATGCTGTAGCCAAGTGCTAAAATGTGTTGATTTTAAAGGCATGTGAAGGTGTTTTTCTACCACATTGGTTGTATATCCGGGTTCGTCAAGGAGGGCAAAACACCAAAAGTGAATCATGTGTGGCAGGTGCTTTTCCAAATTTATGTTGGCGAAAAATGGAGCTAGGCTAGCATCTTTAACAACTTTACTATAAAATAAAGCGATTAATTTTTCAACGTCAGCCTTGGTTTGGATATCTTTCATAGTTTAAAAATAAGCCCTTACTTCCATACTTCCACTATGAATGGTTCGAATCGTTTCGGATTTTCTTCCTAGGTACTGAATGGTTAGTTGTAAATTTTTGGATAAGGTACGCTGGTAGCTAAGATTCCATGTATAATTAATCCCCGGCCTCAATGACTCAAGCATTTCAAATCCGACAGCTGAATTTGGATTGCCCGTGTAGCCCATTGATATGGCTTTTATCGCACCCTGAACACTTCCTTTTTCGGTTTGATTGTACTTAAAACTTCCACCAATTTCTTTTAATAAACAGGTTTCTCCTCCCAAATTAGCCTCATTTTTTTTGTCTATTATTCGCCCATCAAGGGTTAGACGATAGTTGGTGGATGCTTGGTAAATAAAGCTAGCTAAGAGTGATTGGTACCCAAAGGAATAGTTCCTGTTGGTGGTGTAGTCGGCAAAGGCACTTTTTGCCCCTTTTTGCCCTTTAAGTTCTATGGAAAAGGTAGGAATAATGTTCCACCGGGTAAATATTTCGTGGTATTTGTTTCTTTTTGAATCGAATCCCGATGCTAGCAGGCTTTTATTTTTACTATCTTGATAGGTATATTCAGCATTTATGACGTTTGACGTCCGGTTGAAATATAGAGCATTTCGTATCAGTGCTCCAGTACTTAATAAGTTGGTGTCTGCTATGGCATTGGCAAATGGATTAAAAAATGTACTGGGGTCAAATAGGCTGGTTTTTTGATTGATCCGAATACGAGTTTGGTTTGAAAATTTAGCCATTAAGCCCAAAAAGCCTTTTTTCTTTGCCCATATTTTTTCGGGTCGCCAAAAAATACCTTGGTTCAGTTCATTCGAATAGGTCTTTACATAGTCATTGCTTGGGGTGAAAATTCGGATATAACTGGCCTGATCGACGTATTGCGCAATTTCGAATTCGTTTAGGTCTTTTACACCATCATTGTTGTAATCTACCCAAGTGTAAACACCTTGACCATCATTTACTTTTATGTAAATAAAGGTTCGCTTTTGTTCAAGTCCAGAACCCACTTCATAAAAGGTGCTCCAATTTAAGGCGTTTTTGAACCACCTCGCTTCATAATCAATTCGACCTATCAAGGAATTTTCTGGACTTTGATTGATTAAGCTGCTATCAGTAATCGCCAATGTTCTATATCCACCGATTAGGGTTAAACGTTGGTCTTTTAGTTTTTTTAAGGATATTTCGCCACCCAAGGTTCTCGCTTTTGCCGCTTGACGTAATGATGTGCTATCGGCTCGTTGATCATAGCGTTCACGGTAATAAAATTTAAATGTAGAAGAAGAAGTGTCGGAGCTGGCTAAATAAATTTCATAATCGAAAAATTGATAGCTGTTTTTAGTGATGACTTGGCTCGAATCTGTAAAGGTATTTTTCTCATGGTCATCACGGTATCCAATTCTGAGCCCTCCAATTTTTTTATTGATATCAACCCGGTGCCTAAAAAACTGATTACCGCCGGTGTTTTTCGAGGATAAATAGCTGCCATTCCAATTTGCAGACCAGCCGCCCTGGTTCCATTTCCCATCAGAATAAATTCGATTGCCAAGATAATCTTTTCCGAAAGCGTAGCTTTGGCCGGATAGATTTATAAATCCGTACGATTTTTGCTTGAGTTTTGAACTGATTTGTCCTACTCCTTGCTGACCTTGATAGCCTTTATTTCTTGTGTTCCAATCACGGTCAAATTCAACGCTACGGTATTGTTCTATGGGCGAAAAATTAGCATGTAGGTATTCATATTCTATTTTATTTTCAATCTCCCAACCTTTACTACTATCTCCGAGGATACGCGATTGAGTAATTTTACTGCGCTGTGCTAGTCCTAGATTATTGTTGTTTCCAAGGGTTGAAAATGTATTAAGGTCCTCGCTGGAAAGGGCTATTTCGCTATCTATTTTAATGTTTTTAGTAAGTTGGTATCGAAAGCCGGAGGTAAATAGTTGTTTTTGTTTTGGGGTGATAATAAGGCGTGAGGGTTGAAAATCGCCCTGTGGAATACCTCCAACTGGTGCAACCCATCGAAAAACTTTACCTAGCGCATTATAGTTATTTAATATGTAGTTACCCTTATTTGCTCCAATGTATTGAAAAACTGCCCGGTATATAGCAGAGTCTGGCTGCACGCTAAAGACCAAAACGGAATCGTAAGCTAAGGAATCAATCATTTTATATAATACTTGGTTATCGAAATATCCGATGGAATCAATACTTGAAACCTTCGCTAATTCCAAGTTGTCGCCAATTGTACTCAAGTAAAATTTTTGGGAAGGGCTTAAGTTTTGTTGTAATGATTGATTTTTGGCATCTTGTTCAGAATAGGCATTCAACCAGAAATCTAGTTTCTTTCCATGGTAACTTGTGGCGCTTTGTATTAGGGAGCGGGCATAGTTTTGATCAGAATATTGAAATTCTGCCACAATTCGTGAATCTTTTGTAATGAGGTTGCGTGCTGTAAAGGTAAGTTCCGAGGTATTATAATCCATTACATAATCGTATTCCTGTCCTCGCTCCAATAAGCGACCATCAATGTAAATGCGTTCTGTACCTGCGAGAACTAAAATAAAGGGTTCATTTTCGTTGCCTCTAAGTCGGTAGGGACCTTGATTGCTCTCTATCCCAACAATCACTTGTCGATTAAACTTTCCTTTTGAAAGCGCTGCACTCGCCTGAGTTTTCCAATACTTTTCATTTTCTAAGGGCCAACGATTCTCGATACTTAGACCTTGTGCCCTTTTTTTATAGTTCATAAAAAAGCCCTCAGGTTTTGATAGCCAAAAGTCACCAACAGTTAGTTTAAATTGCTCATTAAATACTTGAATGAAGACTTGGTCAAATTCTTGAAGTTTATTCGTGTTTCCATTGGGCTGAATGGGTATGTTGGCGTCTGAAACCGCCGCAAGCACTTTTAAATTCGGGGATAGATTCCCTGATAATTCTAAGTTTAAGGCCGAATTAATACCTAAGTCTTGCCTGTTTCCAAAACTCACACCCCTAGAGATACTTCCGTTTTTTGCCAATTCCTGTCCACCAAAAACATCGTTGACGGAATAGGAATTACTTATTTTGAATTTGTCTCTTTCATCGTCAGCTTTTATACTGAGTAGTGTGGTGTCATATCGCTTGTAGCTTCGAGAAAAATCAAATGGAAGCACTCGGTAATGAAGCTTGACTTGACCGGTATCTTTTCGCAACCATTGAAAAGTTGAGCGTGTGTAATCTAAAAAATAATCGTTTTTGGACAGGGTGTCCCCATTCCATATGGCATAAAAGGAATTGGGGTAGATGCTTAAGGTATCTATTTTGATGCTAGAGGAGGAGGCTTTAATGGAGTACGACCTCAAATTACCACTTTGTGCGTTTAGTATGACAGGGGTGATACAAATCAGTAATAAAAGTAGTCTTAAGCACATGGAAAAGCGAAGATAAGCGATATCCTTAAAACGTGTATTAGTTATTTTGATTGCTGTAATTCTATAAATCAAATTTATCTTGCTTATTTTTGAGTGCTTCGTTAATTCAATGATATGAAACACTTATTTGTCTTGTCTTTTTGCTTCGTTTTATCTTCTTTAGCGGCTCAGTTAAAGCCTACACTTTGGCAGATAAACAACAATACAATTAAAGAGTGGTATTATCATTTTGGTGATGAATTTACCGACGAGCGTTTGGATGAAAGCAAGTGGTACAATCATTATCCTTGGGGAGGATTGTCGATTAAGGATGGAATTTATGCCGCACCCGAAATGATTAGTATTGAAAATGGCAAAGCTATTTTATCGGTAGACACAAGCTCTGACTACCGCACCTTTCCAGAATGGATGTTGGAGGAAGATATAAAAAATAAAAATCCATTGGTCCAAAATAATCGCGTTAAATTAAATTACCTAACGGCAGCATTATGGAGCAAATTATCCTTCAGGTATGGTTATTTTGAGTGCCGTTGTTTTATTCCTGCAGGACAAGGCTTATGGCCAGCCTTTTGGCTTTACGGGGGAAAGCCTAATGACGAAATCGATTTCATGGAATCGAAAGGGGAAAAATCGCGCGAATTTCATGTTGATATTCATTGTCCCAATGCTTGTGATAAAATCAAACCCTTTCCATATATCGTAAAAAAACCATGGGGTGCTTGGCTTAAAACGGATCGGTCCATAATGGGAGAATGGGTTGTTTTTTCAGGGGTATGGCTTCCTGGCTATGTTAACTTTTACATGAATGGCAAACCTGTTGCCAACTATGTCGGCGATTTTGGAGCGGAAATGAATATGATTGCTAATCTATCCGTAGCGGTAGATAAAGGTCCTTTTTCTCCTGGGCCGAATGAGAAAACGGTTTTTCCAAGTGTGTTTATGGTAGATTACATGCGCGTATGGAAATTAGTAAGTAAGGATATTCCACCTGCTATCCAGCAAAAGGCATTTACGGAAGGTGACTTGCTAAATCTAGGCCCTCTATTGGCGCTAAATGGCAACGAAAAAGCAAAGCTAAAGCGCAAAAACAAACGCACATTACCCAAATCATTGTTGGAAAATGAGGAAGGGTTTATCAGTTTAATGCCTATAAATGAAAAGATATTTCAATTGCATTTAAACGGAATAAGTAATGAAGGAATAAAAATTCAAGTGCTTAATGAGAATGATGCCGAAGTAAAATCATTTGATATTAATGAAAAATATCATTTTTTTTCAATGGAGGATTTCCAAAATGGAAACTATAGATTAGTGATTTCGAATGGCGTAGGTTTGCAAAGCGAACTTTTCTTTACAAGTCCTTAACAGGTGTTTTAAGCACTTCTATTTCAAACAGTTTTGGCCAAAACTTACCCGTCATATAAGTTTTGCGATTTGCGGAGTTGTATGCAATACCATTAAGCACTTCCCCATTTGCTGTTCCTTTTCCTCGCTTAACTAATTCTGTTGCATCTATAATGGCCATCACTTTTCCATTTTTAGGATCGATAACGGCAATTAAATTCTTAGTGTAAATGTTTGCATAGACTAATCCATCGATAAATTCCAACTCATTTAACATGGTGATGGGGCCTTTGTTGGTATAAACATCTACTGTTTTAAGTAACTCGAATGTTTCTGGGTCACGATAGCTTAATCTATCTGTTCCGTCAGACATAATGAGATACTTCCCATCATTACAAATTCCCCAGCCTTCTCCCGCGTAGGGAAATGTTTTCAGTTTGGTAAAATCAGCGGCATTGTACACAAAACAAGTTTGATTCTTCCAAGTGATTTGAAAAATCTTATCTCCTAAAATGGTAATTCCTTCACCAAAGAAGGTGTTATCAAGGCCTGTACGGCGATTTATTTTTCCGGTTTCTAATGCTATTTCACCCACTAAAGAGCTGCCTGTTGTGTTTGGATCTCCGGTGCTTTCAAATAGTTTATTGTTATGAAAAGCAAGTCCCTGAGTATAACTAGAATCTAAATGAGGGTACTCGTTGACAATCTTTATACCCCAACTTTGCGGAACAATATCAGATACTATTTGAAAGATTCGTTCATCTCTAATTTCTTTTCCCTCTTTCGTTTTGGCAATTAAAACAAGTGAAACCAACCCTACAGGCAAGTCTTTAGAATTTAATTCATAATGCACGAGTTTTGATGGCCTCATCCATTTTGCGAGGATGCTATCGCCTATGTGAAGTTCAACGGAATTCATTTCTTCAATAGAAGCTATTGGTATATCAAGTTTTTGTCCGTGAGTAAGTGTAATATTATCCTGAATCGTAAAATGACACAGTAATGCTTCATCCTCTAATGGGGTGACATTGTTTTTATAAAGGAAAAACGAAATGAAGCCTATACCAACTGTTATAAAAAGTGCAACGAGTATCTTTTTTTTCATCGGTTAAGGTTATCAAGCTGTTCGAAAATGGTCTCTGGCAAGATCTGTTCATGGGAGGCATTGTAGGCTGCAATTCCCTTGTCGATAATGATGATTTGAGGAGATTGATGTGTTACGTTTAATATCTTTTCAATGTCATTGGAAATATTTCTAAAAGCAATTAAATCCAATAAATGCCAATCAGCACGAGGATCTTCAAAGCAACTTAATGTGTTTTTTAGCACCCTTGATGATATAAAACAACGGGTGGAATGTTTAAAAATAACTTGAGGTTTATGAAAGCTTTCAGCTATCAATTCCTTTAGTTCATTCTCTGTTTTTAGTTCTATATAACTCATTAGTATCGCTAAAATTGTTTTAAAAAGCGCAAGTCGTTTTCGGAATATAAGCGCAGATCATTTACTTTAAATTTAAGTTGTGCTATACGCTCTACCCCCATTCCAAAGGCAAAGCCACTGTAAACAGAAGAATCAATCCCACTCGCTTCAAGCACTGCTGGATCAACCATTCCACAACCTAAAATTTCTAGCCAACCACTGTACTTGCAAACATTACACCCTTTAGCGTCGCAAATAGAGCAAGAAACATCGACTTCAGCACTTGGTTCGGTGAATGGAAAATAGGAGGGGCGAAGCCTAATTTGCGCATGATCTCCAAATGTCGCTTTTGCGAAGTGTAAAAGTGTTTGTTTTAAATCAGCAAACGAAACATTTTTATCGATATATAATCCTTCTATCTGATGAAAAAAACAATGCGCACGAGCAGAAATCGCTTCATTTCGATAAACTCTTCCCGGTGAAATGGTTCGTATGGGAGGGCTAGTATTTTCCATCACACGCACTTGCACAGAACTCGTGTGGGTTCGAAGCGCTATTTCTCGCTCGCCTTTTTCGATGAAAAATGTATCTTGCATATCCCTTGCTGGATGATCTTTTGGGAAGTTTAAAGCGGAGAAATTATGCCAATCATCTTCAATCTCAGGACCTTCAGAAACCTCAAACCCTATTCGATTAAACACATCGATTATTTCGTCTCTTACTAATGATAATGGGTGGTGACTTCCCTTCGTGATATTTTGTCCTGGCCGTGTTAAATCTTGACCTATTGTTATCTTTTCTTCGGGGCTTAGAACGGTTTTCTTGTCGGTATAAAATTCCTCCAATTGAATACGTAACGCGTTTACTTGCTGGCCTAAGTCCCGCTTACTTTCATTGGGAACGGTTTTTAATTCATTAAATAATTCTTTTAATAAGCCTTTAGAACCTAAAAATTTAATTCGAAACTCCTCCAATGTATCTAGCGTGTCTACCTGATCTGAATCAGTCTTAAATACGAGCAGTAATTGGTTAATTTTATCGGTCATTTTAGGTACAGTGTAACTTTTAATTCCTTTAAATTGTTTAATAGCAACAAAGGACTGCATACAAAGTTAAAAGGATTTTGAAATAAAAGAATAAAGAGTTGCAATTTGAGTTATTAACGACCATTTGCTAGAATCTTTGGCAACATCTTTTTGACCTGTACGTATAGACTTTGTTAATTGGAAAATTATTTTTAATTTTACTACTTAAATAATATGATGAAAAAAGCACTTTTTGGAATTTCATTCCTTTTTATCCTCCTAATAATTGGCTCTTGTAAATCAAAAGATCCAGCCATTTTAAAAGTATTCGTTCGCTCATCATCTAATCAATTAATGAATGGAGCCAAAGTAGTCGTTATTGGCGATCAACAATCCACACCACCTACTTTGAATTTCGTAGATACTTCTTACACGAATAGCTCCGGCTTTACTGTTGTTGATATGGATCAATACTTTGATGTTTCAGGTGCAGATAATACAACTGGTTATTTTGATATTGTTGTAAAATACAATACAAAGACAGCGACTGGTTATTCAAGATGTCGCGTACACACGACTTCTGTTGAAACAATTTATTTACCGAATTAAACTAAGAAAATGAAAAAAATAATTCTTTTTGGAGTAGCTATAATTGGCTTAATGATGGTTGGTTCTTGTGTTAAGAAGGAAGATACTATTGCAAAAATTGAGGTTCGTGATGAAAACAATGATGTTGTCGAACAAGCAATGGTTGTACTGCACGGTACATCAACTTGTAATTGCCCATCACAAGTAGCAGTATATGATACCGCCTATACCAACTCGGCTGGAATAGCAACATTTAATTATAATGAAATTTATCAATTGGGGCAAGCTGGCGTTGCAGTACTAGATATCGAAGCTTATAAATCAAATCGTTTTGGCCAAGGAATTATTAAAATTGAGGCGGAGATGATCAATGAAGAAACGGTTATCATACAGCCTTAAGCGCAAATTCTTCTTAGCGATTTAAAATTCGTTATATCACTTAATAAAATTGTTTTATTGTCGAGCGACTTTGTATTTAAAACATATTCGGTCCAGTCATAAAAATCAGTACTTGTAAACATAGCGCTAATTTCATCACTTGGATTACCTTTTTGTAACAGATTAATTAAACGATTTAAATCACTTGTATTGATCACAATCGAACTTTCGTACTGAAAGTTTCCTCGTGATAATTGGCCTAAGATGACTACATCCTCCCTGCAGGAAGCCATTTTGATCTGTCTTATTTCCATTGTCTTTTCCATTGTCTTTTCTTTTTATGATACAAATTTAGAGCTGTTGAACGTAATCAATTTACGACCAACTCAAAGGCTTAAAAATTAATTATTATCTTTTTTTTTAGGTAATTTTACCAAATGGCCGATAGCGAAAACATGTCTTTTTTACAGCATCTGGAAGAACTTCGATGGAGATTGGTTCGCTGCGCAATAGCGATTACCCTTTTTGCTATCGTTATTTGGTTTTTCCAAGAGGAAATAATGGTTAATTTGTTTTTATCGATGAAGAATAAAGACTTCATTACCTTTCGCTTATTTTGTGATTACTTGGGTGTTTGTGTTGAAGAGATACCGGTTAAAATGCAAAGCATGACAGTTTCGGGTCAATTTACCTATGCTTTAATGATGAGTTTTTTGGGTGGTCTAGTCGTATCGTTTCCATTTGTATTTTATCAATTATGGTCTTTTGTAAAACCGGGACTTAAATTCAAGGAGAAAAAAATGGCAAGGGGTCTTGTTTTTTATGTTAGCCTATTATTTTTTACAGGAATTTTATTTGGTTATTTTATTGTTGCCCCATTAAGTGTCCAGTTTTTTGGGTCGTACCAAATAAGTAATCAAATTGAGAATAATTTTACCATAGGATCGTACATGAGTACAATTCTCTCTACTATTTTTTATTCGGGATTATTTTTCTTACTGCCTGTCATAAGCTATCTACTTACAAAAATTGGATTGATTGATGTGGCTTTTTTAGTCAAATACCGCAAGCATGCCATTGTAGCAATTTTAATATTAGCCGCGATCATAACACCTCCAGATATTGCTTCTCAAATTATCGTTTCGATACCGATAGTGATACTTTATGAAATTGGAATATTTGTTTCTAAACGTGCTGAAAGATTAGCAAAGAAAGCGGCAGAGACGACTCAAGAATGAGGGTATTATTCTTTGATCGTTTACCTCTTGTCAGTAAATTAAAGTTGCGCTTAGTTACCACAGGTCGTATAATGTACGGTGCCGTTAGCGAGCGTCACAATCAAGTCATGCTAATGCCTTCTTTTGTAAAGAAATTTGGTAATATACTTTATTCCGAACTATCGATTGGTATAGAAAATATATTTAAAGTAGGACGTGTTGATTTGGTTTGGCGTATGACGCACAACACACCCGGAATAAGTCCGTTGGGTGTCCGAGCTCGTTTTTCCTTCAATTTTTAGTACTTTAGCAGGGTGAAATTATTTACAACAAATATTAAGAAATCATACAGGGGCCGATCAGTTGTTGACGGGGTTTCTGTTGAGGTAAAACAAGGCGAAATTGTTGGTTTGTTAGGTCCAAATGGCGCTGGAAAAACAACTTCTTTCTACATGATTGTTGGATTAGTTAGACCTGATCAAGGACAGGTTTTTCTTGATGAACTTGAAATCACAAAATTACCAATGTATAAAAGGGCCCAACTCGGAATTGGTTACCTTCCACAAGAGGTTTCGGTGTTTAGAAAGTTAAGCGTAGAAGATAATATTATGGCCATTCTCGAAATGACTCCGTTAAGCTCAACCCAAAGGAAAGAAAAATTAGAAAAATTATTAGAGGAGTTTGGTCTTGTAGCTATTCGAAAAAACCTTGGTGACCGATTGTCTGGAGGAGAAAAAAGAAGAACGGAAATTGCTCGTGCACTAGCCACTGATCCCAAATTTATTCTCCTTGATGAACCTTTCGCAGGGGTAGACCCTATTGCAGTTGAAGATATTCAAAGTATTATTTCCGAATTAAGAAACCGGAATATCGGCGTTTTAATTACGGACCATAATGTTCAGGAAACCTTGTCAATTACTGATCGAGCCTATCTACTTTTTGAAGGGAAGATATTGAAATCAGGAACAGCAGAAGAACTTGCCGCTGACGAACAAGTACGGAAGGTTTACTTAGGGCAAAATTTTGTGCTGCGAAAGTGATAATTACTTTAGAAGGTTGACAGATCCTGTTATGATTTGCCATGCGCTGGGAATATTACAAGGTTTGTATTTTAATACGTAAGCATATACACCATCAGGACTAATTGCCCCTCGGTATTTACCATCCCATCCCAAATCTTTGTTGTCGGTAATAAAAACGAGCTGCCCCCAACGATTATACACACAAAACTCCCAATCGATAATTTCAAAATCGGTCACAGGTTTGAACACATCATTTTTTCCATCTTCATCTGGGATAAACGTATTGGGAATGTAAAGGGTAAAAGGGCTAACCTTTACAGTACAAATGGCCGAATCTTTACAACCAAAAATATTAGACACGATTTGAACGGGGTTATCTGTTCCGGCAACAATATAATCATGTGAAAAACTGGCCTGGTTAGACATAAAGCCATTGTGATCGAAGTAGTAAAGGTAACTGGAAGCCCCACTCGACTCATCTGTAAAATTGACGGTGTTATCACACACATCCACTTCGTCGGGATTAACGCTAAATCCTGCAATAGGAGATGGGTTCACGGTTACAATATCCTGTTGTAGCATATAAAAGGTATCGATACAACCCTCCAAGGTAATTAAGGTTAAGCCAACACTGTAGTTTCCAACCTGATAATAGACATGGCTCGGATTTAAAGCCGTAGAGGTTCCTCCATCTCCAAAATCCCAAGAATAGCTTGCACTACCGTCAACTACACTCGTATTGACAAAGCTCGCAATTGATGGAGCACATTGCAAACTATTTAAGAAAACAAAGTTAATACTGGGCTCAAAGTAAACATAAACTTGTTGTTGAACAGAATCAATACAATTGTCAAAACTACCATAAAGCGTTACCGGGTGAACTCCTGCACTTAAATAGGACACATCATTTACATCTGAACTATTAGCTGAAGATGGAACTGCATTGGGTCCAAAATCATACCAGTAAGTGGCATTCGGTGGGCCGCTGACGGTTCCGTCGAAATCATATAAGCCACCATTGATGCAGAGAGAATCTGAATGGGTAAAACTTAACATTAAAGGTTCATTAATGGTTATTTGAACATCACTCGTATCCGAACAATTCAAACCTGAGCTTGCAATTAATTGAACGGTATACGTTCCCGAAGTAGTATACGAATAAGAGGGTGAAAATACACTGCTTATGTCTGTGTTTATTCCGCCAACTCCAAAATCCCATTGGTATTGAAAACTATTGGTGGAGGTATTGCCAAAGGCAATGGTCAGACCAAGACATTCAATGTTAGGAGGGACAAGAATGCTTGATGTAGCTTGTCCGAAAATATAAACAGAGTCGGTAAAACTTGTTTGACATTGGCCATTATCACCAGAAATAACAATTGTGTGATATCCCGGCGTGGAGTATACAATAGTTGGTCCTGCCAAGCCTGATGCACTGCTTTGTGATGCACTCGCATCAAAGGTCCATGAATAAGTGCCAATAGCTGGGGAACTAGATTGACCAACAAAATTAAATTCATTACCGTTGATGCATAAGGAGTCCTCTGCTGTCCAAGCTACCGAAAAAGGATTATTTACGATGATCGAAATATATGCGGTATCTGTGCAGGGCATGCCCGGGTTAACGATGAGTTGCGCTTGATAGGTGCCTGGGCTAGGATAGGTGTAATTTGGCTCAAATAAATTACTGATATCGGCATTTGTTCCAGCAACCCCAAAATCCCAAGCGTAGCTTGA
>Ga0208858_1000113_pt1 | contig 19138 bp, 2 predicted proteins | sample LakMenEpi16Nov12_FD_150704 | JGI IMG/M metagenome (GOLD analysis project Ga0208858, IMG submission 150704) | Freshwater microbial communities from Lake Mendota, WI - 16NOV2012 deep hole epilimnion (SPAdes) | ecosystem: Environmental > Aquatic > Freshwater > Lake > Epilimnion/Euphotic zone ...
TTTAGATAGTTTTGCCCAGTGGCGTTATGCTCAAGGGTTGCCAACTTTAAGTATTAATTGGGGCTTGTGGGCAGAAACTGGCATGGGTCAACATTTGCAAGAGTCTGCACAACAGCGCGGCTTGGCTGCTCTGACTACTCCTACTGCTTTAACTCATTTAGAACTGGTGATGACATTAAACAAAGCTCAGGTAGTAATCGCCAAATTTGCCCAAGATGAAAAACCCCAGTTGCAAAATCAGGATAATCTAAATCAACAACACCATAATACTGCTGTTGAAATCGAGGAATTTATAGTGGAAATCCTCAGTGAAAATCTAGAAATTCCGCTACATCGAATTGATGTTCAACAACCCTTTTTAGAAATGGGTATTGATTCGGTAACGGCTCTAAAATTGGTGGCAATCCTGGAAGATCAAACCCAAACCTTTCTTCCCAAAACACTTTTCTTTGACTACGCCAATATTAAAGACTTAAGCCAAGGGCTAGTGAAGCAATACAGTAATTTGTTGAACTTTAAGCAATCAATACCACAGCCAACAGCTAACGTTCAGATATCAAAAGCAGTCGAAAATACTGCCAGCAAATCTCAGATAGAGACAAATTGGGCACATTCTACCTTTAACAGCGAACCTATAGCCGTAATTGGCATGAGCGGACGTTTCCCTGATGCTAGCGATGTACAAAGTTTTTGGGAACTTCTCCGTCAAGGACACGATGCAGTCACAGAAGTACCCGCCGAACGTTGGGACGTTAATAAATACTACAACCCTAACCCCCAAGCTGAAGGCACAAGCTACAGCAAATGGGGTGCGTTTCTCAAAAACTTAGAACAATTTGACCCGTTGTTGTTCCGCATTTCTCCGCGAGAAGCAGAAACGATGGATCCACAACAGCGAATCATGTTGGAATTAGTGTGGGAAACTCTAGAGATTGCTGGATATGGAGGCAAGAAGCTAGCCGATACAGAAACAGGTGTATTTATCGGTGCTACTTATAGCCATTATTCGCGGGAAAATGTTCCCTATCTTCATGGTGACGCTTACGCTAGTTTGGGTAATAGTAATGCCATTCTTGCTAACCGTTTATCCTACTTTTTTGGTTGGCGCGGTCCTTCCCTGACAATAGATACTCTATGTTCTTCCTCTCTTGTTGCATTACATATGGGAGTACAAAGCTTGCGTCGGGGCGAGTGCGAACAAGCCATCGTCGGTGGAGTACATGCAGGAATGTCCCTTGGCTACTACCAAGCTCTAAGTCGTTTGGGAGCAGTGTCGCCCAAAGGACGTTGCCGGACATTTGATCGTCAAGCCGATGGTTACGTTCCAGGTGAGGGTGCGGGAGTCTTTATACTCAAACCTTTATCCAAAGCATTGCGCGATCGCGATTTTATTTGGGGACTGATTTTAGGTAGTGCTACTAATCATAGTGGTCGATCTAGCGGTCTTACCGTGCCAAATTCATCAGCCCAAGCGCGTTTGATTCAACGAGCGCTCAAGGATGCAAATGTCAGTGCAGATGATATTTCTTATATCGAAGCTCACGGTACAGCCACTTCCCTTGGTGATCCCATCGAAGTTCAAGGACTAGTACAAGCTTTCAGCTCTGATACTCAACGCCAACAATTTTGTGCCATTGGTTCTGTCAAGTCTAATATTGGTCACTTAGAACCTGCTGCAGGTATGGCGGGACTGTTCAAAATCTTGTTGGCGATGAAAGCTAAACAGATACCACCAACATTACATGTTACGGAAATTAACCCTAATATTAATTTTGAACAAACTCCATTTTATGTAAATGACCGTCTGCGAGACTGGAAAGCTGATGAGAGTCCCAGAAGAGCAGGTTTAAGTGCTTTTGGGATGGGTGGTGCTAATGTCCATGTAGTTGTTCAAGAAGCACCAGAAGTATCAGCGATAGAAAATAGTTGCGATCGCCCAATTCATATTCTTACACTCAGTGCCAAAAATGAAACCGCTTTACAACAACTTACTGATAAATTTAGCCAACATCTAGCTAATCATCCTAGTCAAAAATTAGCTGATATCTGTTTCAGTGCCAACACAGGAAGGGCGCATCTACCGCACCGTCTCTCTGTCATAGCATCCAGTCAACATGATCTAGCTAATACCCTGCATACTTATCACCAAGGGCAAACAGCATCTAATCTGCACACCGGACAAATCGAGTCCCGTCCCAAAATTTGCTTCCTATTCACAGGTCAAGGCAGCCAGTATGCCGAAATGGGCAAACAACTTTACCTAACTCAACCTAGCTTCCGAAAAGTGGTAGATCGATGTGCAGCTATTTTAGAGGGTGAATTAGAACAACCCTTATTAGAAGTATTATTCGGTCAACAACAACAGCTACTACAACAAACCAGCTATACCCAAGTTGGACTGTTCGTGATCGAGTATGCACTTTACGAATTATGGCAGTCGTGGGGAGTTAAACCAGATGTAGTGATGGGGCATAGTTTGGGTGAATATGTCGCTGCAACGGTTGCTTCTGTAATGAGTTTAGAAGAAGGGCTGCGTTTAGTTGCATATCGGGGCAAGCTCATGCAGGCATTACCAAGCAATGGAGCAATGGCAGCAGTGTTTGCTTCTGTTGAGCAAGTGTTATTTTACACCGGACAAATTGATATTGCCGCTCTTAACGGACCCCAAAACACGGTTATTTCTGGTTCGCAAGAAGCTATTACAAAAGCTTGCTCGCAACTCCAAGCTGCGGGAATATCGGTACATCCGTTAGCAGTTAGCCAAGGATTTCACTCAGTTTTGATGAAGCCAATGCTAGAACAATTTGCGATTAAAGCTGGAACTGTCAATTGGCAAGCCCCCAAAATTCAACTCCTATCGAATTTAAATGGCGAACCGATCACACAGGTAATGGATGCTCAGTATTGGTGCGAGCAAATTCTTCGTCCTGTTCAATTTGCTAAGGGAATGGAATACTTACAAACACAGCAATATCAAGTATTTCTGGAAATTGGCGCTCATCCGATTTTGTGCGGAATGGCTAGTAAGCTGCCGCAAAAGCAAAACTTACAGCTATTACCTTCCATCCGTCGAGAGGATAAATCCTGTTGGCAAACTCTGCTGTCTTCTGCTGGAAAACTGTATACCCAAGGTGTAGATATTAATTGGGAACAATTTGATGCTGACTTTCAACGTTGTCGCGTTCCTTTGCCGACTTATCCTTTCCAACGTCAGCACTATTGGTTAAAACCCAGCAATCAAAACGATCAACCTACCACTATAAAACCAATGCACACTTTCCTTGATCGCCAAGTTATTTTATAAACGTAAATTTCTATCTCACCATCTAGCCTATTATCAAAGGTATAAAAAAGTTATGATACACAATACGCAATTATTACCCGTAGTTCAAAAATCTACCTGTTTTGAGAAAACTTTTGTTTTAGAAAAAGAAAGGGTATTAACTGATCATCAAGTTATGGCGATGGCGGTATTACCGGGGGTTGTTTATCTGGAAATGGTGATAGCTGCAACTTTTGCACTGCAAGGAAAATTTCCAATTACAGTTAGAGACCTTACCTTTACCAAACCAATGACAGTCCCAGCAGGAGAACCTGTAAATGCTGAACTAATGCTAGAACCGCAAGCACAAACGACTAAGTTTCAAATCTCTAATCGAAACTTAAATGTTATATATGCTACGGGTACGGTAGCAAAGACTGAACAAGTAAATCCCATAGCTTTAGATATTCGCACAATCCGTGATCGCACACATCAATCGCTCCAACCAGAGAATATTTATTCCTGGTATCGCAATTTGGGCATTGACTACGGTGCTGGATTCCGGGTGATCCAGTCGTTACAAGTCAACCAGAGCGAAGGACTCGCGGTACTAGAAGCACCAGCATCGCTGTGGACAGAAGCCTCAACTTACTACCTGCACCCAGCCATCTTGGATGGGGCATTACAGTCTTTGGGGGCGCTGCTTGGTTTGGGTACGGGTAAACAGACAGGCTCGCTGTACCTGCCATTCGCTATTGAAAAAGTCACAGTATACGGGCAAGTTCAGGGGCAGGTTTTCGCCCACGTTCGTAGCTTGGAGTCAGACAATAAAAACTCAACCGTAGCCAAGGGTGAAGTTTTTATTACCAGCCCCAATGGTAATATTTTAGTTGAACTGCAGGGAGTGACTGTCCTCCGCAAAACCAACATGGCTGAAAAATCCATATCTTCATCTTCTACCAGCTTATACAATTTTTGTTATCAATTACTTTGGCAGCCAGAACCAGCACCTGTAAATTTTACAATCAAAAAGCGGGCTTGGTTAGTTTTCATGGACGAACTCGGCCTAGCAGAAGCCCTGTGTCAAGCTCTACAACAAGCCGGACATACATATATAGCAGTTAAAGTTGGTACTAAGTTTAATCGTGTAGATAAGTATAATTATTCCATCTCTCCTACCCAAGACCAAGCATACCAACAGCTATGGCAAGCAGTTTACCAAGACCATGAAGAAATTACTGGGATTATTTACCTTTGGTCGCTGACAAATAGGGATTTTCGCAACACTGATTTACAGCAACTGCACGTCAATATTGAACAAAAATTTAACAATCTGTTATTAATTACCCAAGCATTAGCAAAACAACAGCATCAACCCTGTGATTTATGGTTAATTACCAATGATTCGCAGTCGGTAACAGTCAATACTCAAGTTTTCCACCCAGAACAAGCAGCGCTGTGGGGACTAACACGGGTAATTTCCCGCGAATATGCTGAACTACGCTGTCATTGTGTAGATTTATCATTGCAGGAACCCATTGCAAAACTTGTTGAAGTCCTGCGGCAAGAACTGCAAATGGCTGACTCGTCCCATGATGTTGCATATCGAGGAGAACAACGCTGGACACCTCACCTAGTACCGATTACTCCAGTAGATTCTACCAACAACAAACCCTTAACTGTTCGACCAGAGGGGGTTTACTTGATTACAGGCGGTTTTGGGGGTTTAGGTGGTGAAGTTGCGAAATTACTAGCTTCTCATGATTGCTCCCATCTGTACCTGCTAGGACGCAGACCTCTACCACCAGAGTCTACATGGTCTGCATGGTTAACACAAAATTCCGAACAAGAGGAAATTGCCACCCGCATCAAACAAGTTCAGCAACTCCAATCTTTAGGGGTACAAGTTATCCCTGTGAGTGGAGATGTAGCGAATTTAGCAGAAATGACAGCATTAATCGAGTTGATTTGCAATCGTCACGGGCAACTGCATGGCATTATTCATGCTGCCGGTGTAATTCAGGATGGGTTATTGCGTAGCAAATCAATGACAGCGATCTCTGAAGTGCTACGTCCAAAAGTCATCGGTGCATGGGTTTTAGCACAAGCCAGCCAGCATTTAAATTTAGATTTCTTGATCTTCTTCTCTTCCCTTGCGGCTTTAACTGGCAATGTTGGTCAAGGTGATTATGCTGCTGCTAACGCATTTCTTGATGCTTATGCCGCCTACCTAAAACCAACTCGTCCCGCTTTCAGTATCAATTGGGGTCCTTGGAGTCATGTCGGTATGTTAAAAACAACTGACAATGAGCAGATTCGAGCAATGGGATTGGAAGCAATCACACCAGATTCTGGACGGCAGTTGTTTAACTTAGCACTAAGCGCCAGATCCGGACAATGGGCAATTTTTAAGCAATCTTCCACTCAAAATTTGGGTGAAGGTGTAATTTCTTTAAATAAACTTCGTCTTAGCAAAGTACAAAAATCCACACCAACTAGGACATTAGAACCTCAAGTAAAAGTAAATCCTGACCTGTTAAAGTTAATTCAATTGTATCTGCTTGACAAAGTAGCGCGGACATTGCGACTTGCAGAGGAACACATTAATCCTAAAGAAAACTTTATGGATTTGGGATTTGACTCCATTATGGCGGTGCAAGTCAAAAGTTCCATTGAGCAAGATACTGGCTTAACCCTAGATGCAACCTTATTGTTTGAATTTCCTTCTATTATCGAGTTAGCTGAGTATTTAACTAATCAACATCCAGAAGCTTTTAAGAAATTGTTATTACCAGATACAGTAACTCAGGTAGATCGAGAAGCAAAACAGCCTGTAATCGAAAACAAGATTTTAAATAATGATTCAGAGAAAAATATTACATCAATAGTCCGTGAACATAGCTTGCTGAACGAGTTAGATGGAACTCACCAGCAACTTAACAGCGACGATGACGGAGATGTGGCTATTATTGGCTTATCTTGCCGTTTACCAGGAGCAGCGAACCTAACTCAGTTCTGGCAAAATCTCCAGCTAGGGGTAGATGCAATTACAGAAGTACCGCGATCACGTTGGGATTGGCAAAAATTCTACCACCCAGACATCTCTCAAACAGGAAAAACCTCTAATAAATGGGGTGGGTTTATGGAGGGAGTTGAGGAATTTGACCCAGCCTTCTTTGGGTTGTCTTGGCGAGAAGCTCTACAAATGGACCCGCAACAACGCCTGATGTTAGAGGTAGTTTGGGAAACCTTAGAAACATCGGGATACTTACCAGAGCAATTGGCTAAAGTCACCACGGGCGTGTTTGTTGGTACTGCTGGTCAAGAATATACTAACATACTTAAACGTGCCAATCGCTACTATGATGGACATACGGGTTCGGGTAATGCCCTATCAATAGTTTCCAACCGCATTTCCTACCTATTCAACTGGACTGGTCCAAGTCTGACTATAGATACAGCCTGCTCTTCATCATTAGTAGCACTGAATATGGGCTATCAAGCTATCCGGCGTAAAGAAATAGATATTGCCCTTGTTAGCGGTTCTAATTTGATTTTGACACCAGACGGAGCAATCATTTTCGGTCAGGCGGGGATGTTATCTATGGATGGACATTGTAAAACCTTTGATGGCAGAGCTGACGGATATGTGCGGGGTGAAGGTGTGGGCGCGGTGTTGCTCAAACCTTTAGCCCAAGCCATCCGAGACAAAGACAATATCTGGGCTGTAATTAAGGGTACAGGAGTGAATCATGATGGTCACTCTAAAGCCACCCTCACCGCACCAAATCCCAAAGCCCAACGTCGCTTGTTAGAAAATGTTTGGCAGCAGGCGGGCATAGACCCATCTCATCTGAGTTACATTGAAGCCCACGGTACCGGTACTTCTTTAGGCGATCCAATCGAAATTCGCGGGCTGGTGGAAGCCTTCGCAACCCATACAAAAAAACGCGCTTTCTGTGCTATTGGTACGGTCAAGTCAAATATTGGACACCTCGAACCTGCGGCGGGAATTGCTGGATTAATCAAAGTAATACTTGCTTTAAAACACCGACAATTGCCACCAACGCTGCACTTCCAAAGTCCCAACCCTCATATTGTGTTTGAAGAAAGTCCATTTTATGTTAACGATAAATTGCGACATTGGACATCAACGATTGGTAAACGCTTGGCAGCAGTAAGCAGTTTTGGTTTTGGTGGTACAAACGCCCATGCAGTTGTTCAGGAAGCCCCAACAATCCCAGTTGAGAGACTAGCACAAGACCGACCAGCCCATATTTTTACTCTCTCTGCCCAAAGTCCTGAAGCTTTGCAACATTTGGTAGAGCGTTACTTACAATATGTTGACCAAGAAGATAGTACTGATATCCGCGATATTTGCTTTACAGTCAATACTGGCAGAACTCATTTTCGCTATCGTCTCGCCTTAGTTGTACGCTTTCAGGATCAATTAGCAGATAAACTTTACATCATCTCGCAAACCGCCAACAAAACCTCCCTGCGACGAAAGCTTATTTTCCTCAGCCCTAAAGTAATAGAGGAAACAACCTTTTCCTCAATTGTGAAGCGACTGCAACAATTACAACCACAAGCACACACAGCATTGCGGAACTGGTGTCAAGGCAGTTTATTCAGTCATAAAATTGCGCCCTATCTAGGATTAGCTCCAGAATTTACAAGCAATGCCGCTCTTTCTCTTACTGATCACACCTACGTAGAATTATTAAAAGAGCTAGCAGAACTTTACTGTTTAGGAGTGGAAATAGATTGGCAAGCAGTAGATGCAGGTTTCATCAGAAAGCGTGTTGTACTACCTACCTACCCTTTTCAACGTCAGCGTTGTTGGCTCGAACCAGTACAAGAAAATATCGCCAATAGCAGTTTAGAAATGTCCATACATCCTTTGTTGGGACAGCCACGCTCAAACCTAGAAGGAGCAGTGTTTGAAAAACATTGGCATCAGCAAAACTCTCTGTTATTACAGCATCATCAAGTTAACGATCTTGCTCTATTACCAGGAGCAAGCGTTATCGAATTGATGGCAGCTGCAACCCAATATTTGCAGCCAAATAAAACTTATCGGTTGTCACAAATCGTCTTTAACCGTCCGCTCAACTTAGGTGCGTCGGGAGAAGTCTGGACTCAAGTATTAATTACCAATAGCAGTCAAAATTTAAACTTCTACTTGCGTAGTTCCCCAGAAAATCCTACACCAGAGTCCCATTGGACAGATAATGCAATCGCGCAGTTAGCAGAAGCTACATTCAGTAAGCCGACAGCACTTGATATTAGCAACATTAGAGCTAGATGTTCTCAACTATTATCCGGAGAACAAATTTATCAGGGTTTTGCTAAGGCAGGCTTAAAGTACGGAGAGGCGCTACAAGCTCTCACTCAAGTCCAATTTGGTCAGCACGAAGTATTAGCTCAATTACAACTACCGCATATATGGTTGTCTAGCGCCTCAGCTTATCGAGTGCATCCAGTCTTAGCAGATGCTGCTCTCCAAGCTTTAGCAGCACTATTTAGAGAACCAGACCAATCGCAATTTCTCTATATTCCCTTTGCGATTGATGAAGTTTGTATTTACAATCATCTCCCTAATCACGTACTGAGTTGGGCTAAGTTGAGAGACACAACAAATTCTTATGAGGGAAATATCACAATAGATGTGATTTTAGCAACCCCAGAGGGAGAAGTATTGGTAGAAATGAAACAAGTTCGTCTGCGTCGCATCAGACAACGCGAACAGGTGAGCCAAACCCCACAATCATTACTTCATGAAAACAGATGGGAAACCAGCCCCATCAATACAAACAAACAGGTCAACATCCAACAGCCTTGGTTACTGTTCATTGAACCACAAAGCATTGGCGAAAGCCTCGCCCATAGCCTGAGTCAAAGGGGGATTAAGATTCTCACTGTCTCTCGCGGCCAGCAATTTACAAATAAAAACCAACATTACACCCTCAACCCCCAACAGCCGCAACATTGGCAACAACTAGCGAAAATCATCCAACAACAACAAGTACAACAAATCGTCCACCTCTGGACAGCAACGGCTAACGGCGACAAGCATAGTCTAGTTACTCTGGAACAAGGACTAGAGAGGGGCTTACGCAGCTTACACGCACTCATATTGGCTTTGGTAGAAGAAAAATACCTACCCAAAGGCTTAAATCTGCGTTTAGTCACAGCCAACAGTCAAACACCCAGTCATATCCAAAATCCAGAAGCAGCAACCAGTTGGGGATTACTGAAAACCATCGCCTGGGAAATGCCGCAACTGCAAATCCAAGCCATAGAAGTGGAAATTGACAATCAAACTGATTTAACCCAGTTAGTGAAGCAATTACAGCAAGAATTAACCAGCCCAATTACAGCAGCAGAAATTGCCTACAACAAAGGAGAACGCTGGGGACGAGTTTTAGCACCAGTTGATCATGTTGGCAATTCTCAGTGGCAGCCCCAGGAGAATGGCGTATATTTAATCACGGGGGGATTAGGCGGGATTGGATTATCAGTTGCCCATTGGTTAGCAGAACTTGCACCAGTGACTTTAATTTTGAGCGCACGTTCTTCCTTTCCAGCAACAGAACAGTGGAGACAATGGTTGCAGACACATCCCCAGGATGACCCCACCAGTATCAAAATTCATCAACTGCAAAAAATTATAGACCTGGGTAGCCAACTGCAAATTGAACAAGCGGATGTAGCTGATTTGATCTCGATGTCACGTTTATTTGCTCATATCAACAGTGAATACGGACAACTAAACGGAATTTTCCACACCGCAGGGATTACCCAAGATGGGTTGTTACGTTCCAAGTCAAAATCAACACTAGCCCAGGTGTTACAGCCGAAGGTATACGGTACTTGGTTGTTACACAGCCTCAGCAGTCAACAGCAATCACCAGTGTTGATGGTGTTATTTTCTTCAGTGGCTGCGTTGACTGGGAATATTGGACAAGCAGATTATGCCGCAGCCAATTGCTATTTAGATAGTTTTGCCCAGTGGCGTTATGCTCAGGGGTTGCCAACTTTAAGTATTAATTGGGGCTTGTGGGCAGAAACTGGCATGGGTCAACATTTGCAAGAGTCTGCACAACAGCGCGGCTTGGCTGCTCTGACTACTCCTACTGCTTTAACTGCATTAAAACAAGCTTTAACTTTATTACCTACCCATGCTGGGATTGTAATTTTCAACCAAAATCAATATATTTCTCAGCCTGGAGAATTGAAACTGACTGCGGCAAATGATCACCCAGTTATTACGGATGCAGCCAAGAAATTAGAATCTATTACACCCCAACTAACACCTGTCACTACTAAAACTAGTAATAACCTTTCACCTCGCTTGTTGCGTCAGCAAATCCAAGATCAGGTAATTAATGTTATGGCAACAGTGCTGGAAACTCCATCAGAACAAATTGATCCGCAACAAAGCTTTTTAGAAATGGGTCTAGATTCAATTTTAGCGGTACGGGCTGTAAAGGAAATTCAGGAGCAGACCCAGAGTTCCTTTCCCGCAACATTACTTTTTGATTACCCAACTGTAGAAGCTTTAGCGGCATATTTATCAGAACAACCCAATGCGGGTGAATGGGGGCGCAATTTAAACGAGCCAACAGCAGCGATTCCTTCTGTTGCAGACACCGCTAACGCACAACCAACACCACCAGTAGTATCCCTAATACCTCTACCACCAATCGGTGTGCCGATAGTTGATAAGTTGGGTATCGAGGTTATTCAGCAAACGAATAACGGCATCTCTGTAATGCTGCCAGCAAAACCAGAAAACCTTAACCATATCGGCACAATTTACGCTGGGGCAATGTTTTCTCTGGGAGAAGCAGTAGCAGCAATGGCACTGGTACAATCATTATCGGCGCATAACATTAACTTTGTAGTGTTGGGTGTACGCATTAGCTATCAGGAAATGGCGATTAATGACGTGTATTGTGATGTCTACATTGAACCTGCACAAATTTCCACACTGCTGGAAAAATTACAATTGCAAGGGGAAGTTCGCTACACCTGTCCGGTTACAATTCTAGATAAATGGGGTAAAACCATTTGTCAATTAGAAGTAGATTTCCTATTGCGCGGTAAATCTGAGGGAAAAGTTAGAGCCAGCTTACCGCAGTTAATAACCGCCAAAAACCCTCTGAATCAAACATCAGAACTTGTACCCGCTCCTGTTGCCACCGCTAACGGTAATAAACCAGGATCAACAGCCATAAATAACCAATCTGCGCCAGAGAATCTCATGAATCAGCAAGAGAAATATGCCGAGATTGCAGATACGGATATGGCAATTATTGGTTATTCTGGACGCTTCCCCAATGCCGAAAATTTAGATGAGTATTGGTACAACCTGTCCAACGGTATTAATTGCATTCAGGAAATACCCAATCAACGCTGGTCGCTGGATGAATATTTCGATCCCGACCCCCAAACCCCAGGAAAAATGTATACCAAATGGGGCGGATTTATGAAATCCATAGATGAGTTTGATCCCCTATTTTTTGGTATTTCACCACGGGAAGCTGAAGCGATGGATCCCCAGCAGCGGCTGATTTTGGAAACTGCTTGGGAAACGATGGAAATGGCTGGTTATGCTAAAGAAACATCTCATGGTAGCTCGACTGGGGTGTTTATTGGTGTCAGCTCGGCAGAATATGCCCAGACTCAATTACGTTCCAAAGAACAAGTAACCGCTAATCTAGGTTTGGGTAATTCCCTTTCTATTGTTGCTAACCGCATTTCTTACCAATTCAATTTCAAAGGTCCTAGCTTAGTTATTGATACAGCCTGTTCATCTTCCTTTGTGGCACTGAATACCGCAGTACAAAGCATCCTTCAGGGGGATTGCGAAACAGCTATAGTCGGCGGTGTTTACGTAATTCTTGCACCTGAATCTTATATTTTCTTTAGCAAAGGAGGTTTTATGTCTCCTGTGGGGCAGTGTAAAACTTTCGATGCCAGTGCTGATGGCTACGTGCGCGGCGAGGGTGTAGGTGTATTAATGATTAAACCACTTAAACAAGCACTGCGCGATCGCGATACGATCCATGCAACAATAAAAAGCATTGCTATAAATCAAGATGGCAGATCGAATGGGCTAACAGCGCCCAATAGCCGCGCACAAGTTGCTGTTCTCAAAAATGCACACAAACAAGCAAATATCAATCCCGAAACTATTTCCTATATAGAAGCACACGGCACGGGTACTAGTTTAGGTGACCCTATCGAAGTGAACGCACTCACAGAAGTGTTCCGCGAACAAACCCAACGCCGTCAGTTTTGTGCCATCGGTTCGGTAAAAAGTAACATCGGTCATTTAGAACCAGCCTCTGGGATGGCATCAATAATTAAAGTAATTCTGGCACTTAAACACAAACAAGTGCCGCCAACTCTCAACTTTAAAACGCCTAATCCCTACATTAATTTTGAGGATACGCCTTTCTACGTTAATAATCGTCTACGTCCTTGGCAACCAATACAAGGTGTGAGACGTGCAGGGATTAGCAGCTTTGGTTTTGGTGGTACAAACACCCATGTTATCTTGGAAGAAGCACCAACAATTTTGCAGCCAGACAAAACTGTTGAGCTTCCCATCCGCATTTTGACATTATCGGCTCGCCATCAAAATTCACGTCAAGAACTAGCGAAGCAATATCTTTCCTATTTAGCCCAAAATCCACACACAAAACTTAGTGACCTATGTTTCAGTGCTAACTGCGGTCGCTCCCACTTCATCCACCGAATAGCAATTACAGCCACCACCATTGCAGATCTGCAAGCTCAACTCGAAGCCTTCGTTTCAGACAAAACAATGTCAGGAATGGCTATTGGTAGTTGGGAGTCGCGCAAACGTCCCCGCATTGCTTTTCTGTTCACAGGTCAAGGTTCTCAAAAAATTAATATGGCGCGGGAACTGTACGAAACGCAACCGACATTCCGCGACAGTCTCAACAAATGTAACAGTATTCTTGAACCTTACTTAGAACAATCGCTGCTGTCGGTAATTTATCCCCAAACTGGAGCAGAGTCGCTTTTAAATCAAACAGCTTATACCCAACCTGCCTTATTTGCCATTGAATACGCCTTATTCACTTTGTGGCAATCCTATGGTGTAGAGCCTGATGTTGTCTTAGGACATAGTATAGGTGAATATGTAGCAGCTTGTGTGGCAGGTGTGGTTAGTCTGGAAGATGGTTTGCGACTAATAGCACGTCGGGGACAGTTAATGCAAAGGCTACCGCAGATCGGCGGTATGGCAGCAATATTTACGGATGAAGAAACGGTAACCCAGTTCCTTAAACCATTTGCTACGCAAGTTGTAATTGCCGCCGTAAATTCTCCCCAAAACACAGTTATTGCCGGGGAAAGTCAAGCCCTAGAAATTGTTTTGCAAAACTTGGAAAACCAAGGCATTAACAGCCGCACCCTTGCGGTTTCCCATGCCTTCCATTCGCCTTTGATGGAACCCATCCTGGATGAATTTTACGAATTTGCTCAAACCATCACCTACAATGCACCAGAAATTCCTTTAGTATCCAATCTCACTGGTGCATTCCTAGAAAGCGGTCAAATTCCTGATGCCAGCTACTGGCGTAACCATATCCGCCAACCAGTGCTATTTGCTTCAGGCATCCAAGCTCTTGCATCCAAAGGATTCCGCATCTTCTTAGAAATTGGAGCTGACTCAATTTTAAATAATATGGCACAGCAAATTTTACCTACTGACACATCAGTATGGTTGCATTCCTTAAAGCGAGGCAAAAGTGATTGGCAAGCAATTCTCGAATCTTTGGGACAGCTTTATACCCTTGGCACCTGTATAGATTGGGAAGGATTTGACAAAGATTACATCCATCAGCGAATTTCTTTACCAACCTATCCATTTAACCGCAAGCGTTACTGGTTAAATGACGACAGTACCAATATTTCTGTGGTTTCCTCCTCTAAACCAGCAAAAACCCCAGATATTCCCCTAAATAGTTTTGTAGATATTCTCCAAGAGTAAAAACTTGGTGGTATTATCTGCTCTTTTTTCTTGCTTTTTAATAAATAACAAAAGGATTATTAATGTCTACTCAAATTGATACATCAATCACCCAAAAAGAAGTACAATCTACTCTTTGTCAAATCATTGCGGAAGCACTCAAACTCGAACTTTCAGAAATTGATGTCTATATGCCATTTTTAGAAATGGGCGCAAGTTCCCTAGCTCTAGTGGATGTTTTTCGGGTGGTTTCTGAAACCTTCCAAGTTAGACCTTCAATGCGAAAGGTATTTGACAATTATACAAATATCAACCTCTTATCTGAGTACGTTCTTGAATTGATACAAAACCGGGCATCAATATCTAATCTTAATCTAAATAATTTTCCCCTAGACCGAGAACAATCAATTGACTTAGATTTCATCGAGATTCCCCTCACAGAAATGCAAAGACAAATCTGGTTTTTAGCGCGTTACTCTGAGGGAGCTTCGATTGCTTATCATGAAACAATTATTTTCAAACTGAGCGGTGCTTTAGATATCGAAGCATTACAACAGGCATTACAAATAACAGTTAATCGCCATGAAGTTTTACGCATTAGTTTAAGTTTAGATGAAGATGTGCAGCGCATCGCCTCATCCATGAAATTTGAAATACCTCTGACTGATTTTTCTCACTACGGAAGTGAAGAATTACAGCAACAAGTTAGTTTTTGGCTAGGTGCAGAAGGTCAACGTAGTTTTGACATGGAAAAATCCTTGTTCCGCGTTAACGTTATCAAACTGCATAGTAATATTCATTTTTTAGTGATGACAGGTCATGCTTTAATTCTGGATAAGCGATCACTCAACATCATTGCCTCAGAAGTTGCTAGTTTATATGCCGAAAAAGTCAATGGTACTCCAGCAAATTTAGAACAGCATCTTCAGTTTCGCAACTATATCGAACTTCTCGAACAACAGCAGAATTCACCAGAGTTTTTAGAGGCAGAAGCTTATTGGCTTCAACAATACCAAGATGAAATTCCCAATTTAGATTTACCCTTAGACCAAGTACGCCCAGCAGTTAAATCTTATCGCGGTTCGCGCTTGATCGTTCCTTTAGATACAGAGCTAGTTTCCAGCCTCAAAAAATTTAGTTCGCAGTCCAATTCAACGGTATTTTTGACATTTTTAGCCGCTTTCAATATCTTTCTGCATCGCATCACTCAACAAAAAGATTTTGTCCTTGGTGTTTTTAGCCAAGCTGATACACTACAAGCAAATACAGAAAAACTTGTAGCAAATACAGTTAATCCTCTGTCTCTGCGTACCAAAATTGAAGACAGCTTAACTTTTCCTGAGTATTTGGTTTCCTTGCGATCGCAAATGCTCAATGTTTTTGACCATCAAGGATATCCTTTTGCTTCTTTGATTCAAAAACTTAACCCGGAACGTGATCAAAGTCGTTCTGTAATGTTTACAGTATCCCTAGACACGGAACCTAGTACAACGCTACCGCAGTTTGGAAATTTACAAGTGGAAAGTGTAACGCCACCGATTCAATACACTCGTTACGATCTGAGCTTAACACTTGTAGGTACGGGAGATAATCTTCAAGTTCAGTGTGATTACAGCACTGACTTACTTGATCGCGCTACAGTAAGTAGTTGGATGGCTAATTTCAAAACCACGATCAAAGCAATTGCTCAAAGTAATGCAGACCCCATCTATAAATTACCATTACTTTCTGAGGCAGACCTGAAAAAATTATTGTCAGACTGGAATCAAACTGACAAAGTTTATTCTCAAAATCTTACCATTTACGAGATGGTGGAACGGCAGTGTGAGAAAACACCGAACAATACTGCTGTTGTTTTTGGTGAAGAACGTTTAACTTATCAACAACTCAATGATCACGCTAATCAGATAGCGAGGTATTTGCAAACGCTAGGTGTTGGTACTGGGACGATGATTGGTATTTGCCTAGAACGTTCTGCTGATTTAGTTGCAGGATTATTGGGTATTTTAAAGACAGGAGCTACCTACGTACCCCTAGACCCAGCATACCCGAAACAAAGACTCTCATTTATGTTGCAGGATGCTGGTGTATCAGTATTACTCACCCAAGCCAAATTAATCGAGCAATTACCCGAACAACAAGTTAAGGTAATTGATCTTGATAAAGATGGCAGTGAAATTGCTAAACAGCAAACCAGTAATTTGCATCAGCAAGTAGCAGCAGAGAATCTCGCCTACGTAATTTATACTTCTGGTTCAACTGGTACGCCAAAAGGAGTTGGTATTGAACACCGGAGCGCGGTAAATTTCCTGTTCTGGGCATTAGAAACATTTGATGTCCAAGATAGCAATGGTGTCTTATTTGCTACCTCAGTCTGCTTTGACCTCTCTATCTTTGAATTATTCTTCCCTTTAAGCTCTGGCGGTAAAGTAATTGTTGCAGATAATGCTTTGCACCTGCCAACTTTACCAGCAGTCTCAGAAGTTACGCTGATTAATACAGTACCAAGCGTAATCGCAGAACTATTGCGACAAAATACAATACCCAATTCTGTACGAACAGTAAATTTGGCTGGTGAAGCACTTGCTAACAAGTTAACTCAGGAACTATACAATCAAACGAATGTGGAGAAGGTTTACAACCTCTACGGCCCAACTGAATCTACAACCTATTCCACATTTACACTAATAGAAAAAGGGACAATACAAGCAGCTACAATCGGTCGGCCTTTAGCAAATACTAAGGTTTACATTGTAGACAAATATCTCCAACCAGTTCCTGTGGGTGTACCAGGAGAATTATTAATTGGCGGTATGGGGTTAGCACGAGGTTATTTAAACCGCCCATCAATTACAGCAGAAAAATTTATTTCTGACCCATTTACATCAGTTTCTAATGCTCGTCTTTACAAAACAGGTGACTTAGTACGGTATCTCAGCGATGGTTGCATTGCCTATTTGGGTCGTATAGACCATCAAGTCAAAATTCGTGGTTTCCGTATTGAACTGGGAGAAATAGAAAGCCTTTTACTCAAACATCCAGCAGTACAGGAAACTGTAGTGGTAGCTTGGGAAGGATCATCAGAGGATAAAAAACTAGTAGCTTATTTAGTTTTGCATCAGGGTAATTCCAATACGATGGATGAGTTTCAAATATTCCTGAAAGAAAAACTCCCCGAATACATGATTCCGGCATCTTTCATCATTCTTTCACAAATGCCGCGCACGCCCAATGGTAAAGTTGACCGCAAGGCTTTACCCGCACCAGATAGCACCAATCAGATGAAATTAGGTAAAAATTACATCGCACCACGCACCCCAACAGAAGAAATATTAAAACGTATTTGGTCGGAAGTACTGGAAGTGGAAAAGATAGGAGTCTATGACGATTTCTTTGCATTAGGCGGTCACTCACTATTGATGACACCACTTATCTTAAAAATCCGGCAAATGTTCCAAACCAAACTTTCCATGAGGGAGTTTTTTGCCGACCCAACTATAGCAGAATTAGCGCAGAAAATAGATAAATTGCGCGAGGAACAATCGGTAGCAGCGACTACTACTAATCCTCAAGTTTATAATCAAGCAAGTAATGCTGTTCAAGAACGCTTCAACTTCCTCAATCAAGAAGCATTACTTGACCCGGCAATTAACAGTAATGGACTTGTTTATGAGCCAAATCAAACTTTAGATAAAATTTTCCTGACAGGTGCTACGGGTTTTGTTGGTGTTTATGTGTTACAACAATTTCTGGCAAGGACTAAAGCTGATATTTACTGTTTAGTCCGGTGTGAAGAAGTAGAATCAGGTAAAGCCAAACTGATCAAGAGTCTCAAACATTTTGACCTTTGGGATAATAGCTACGAAGCAAGAATTTTTCCCGTGCAGGGAGATTTATCTCAAAAGAATTTAGGAATTGCTCAAAACCAGTTTGAACAACTTTCTCAAAGCATCGACATGATTTTCCACAACGGTGGGGCGGTGAATTTTATCTATCCCTACCAAGCACTTAAGGATATCAATGTTAATGGAACGCGGGAGATTATTAAATTAGCATTCAAAAACAAAATCAAGCCTGTTCATTTTGTTTCCACAATTGCAGTTTGGCCTATGGGAGCAGATCGCGTCTTTAATAATGACAGTAGCATTGACCATAAACTGCACCTAAATATGGCTTATGATGAAACAAAATGGGTAGCAGAAAAGATGCTTCTTCAAGCTCGCGATCGCGGACTGCCAGTGACAATTTATCGTCCTGGTGAGGTATCGGGACACAGCAAAACAGGAATGTGCGTTCCCCAGCACTTTATTTATGCAATTTTGGCTGGCTCAATTCAGATGCAGTCTTTGCCAATAGCCAATTGCTTAATTGACCTCACCCCAGTAGATTATGTTGCAGAGGCGATGGTATATTTGAGCTTACAACCCCAATCTTTTGGTAAGGCATTCCACATTACCAATGTTTCACCGATCCATACCACGCAGATGTTTACTTGGCTGAGGAGTATTGGCTATCGATTTGAAGAAATGCCTTTAGATAAGTGGCGTTACGGATTAATGAATAGCGTCAACTTTGCGGATAATGCGCTTTACCCCTACGCGGCGGTGCTGGAAGAATTTCATGAAGTACACTTAAACTTTCCTAAGTATGACTGTCAGAAAACTGTCCAAGCACTAGAAGGGAGTTCGATTAAATGTCCTCCAGTTGATGAAACTTTACTAAGTATTTACATAGATTTCTTTGTTCGAGTTGGGTTTTTACAAGAACCACTAAGTAAGTAAAATTGAGGAACGAAATCCCATGATTGTTACTTTTATTGGGTCTCGTTCCTGCTCCTCCTCTTACATCCACATCTCAATAATTAG